>VAPL010227726.1_pt1 | contig 18377 bp, 20 predicted proteins | sample 3395061 | NCBI WGS metagenome assembly VAPL01 (sample SAMN08290444, study PRJNA428436) | hydrothermal vent metagenome | isolation source: Deep-sea hydrothermal vent chimney 2 | place: Pacific Ocean: Juan De Fuca Ridge | depth 2182 m m | reverse complement strand
GGTATTGGAGTGAGTGGCGCACCATCTGGGAAAACCGATGAAAAGTGTGCCGTTGCTGGCTTAGAAGCAGTACGTGATGATCTCGAGCTTGATGGCTAGATTAGCTCTACAACTTCCACATTAAAAATTTTTAATTATTAGATACTATTCTTAGAATCATTTGTTTTTTTATAAAGTGGATTGGCAAGGAAGCTATCTTTCATAATTTCTCCTTTATCATCCACCTGCCAACTACCTACAATCGCATGTTGAGGCACTTTATTTGTACCGTGATAATCGCCATCAATAATATACACCCACGTGTTTGGATTATTTTTAGCTTGCTCGATTATTTCAAGTGTTGGTTTTATCTTTTTAAATTCAAATTGCTCTGCTGTTACAAAACCCATATTTAGAAATAAAATCATGCCCATACAGACAGCACTGATTATTTTATTATTGTTACTCATATTATTACCCCCCTTGAATATTTAGGTCCCCACCTCAAATCTTCGATCATAATACCACGACTAAAACCATATTTTAATAAAACTCCAATTTTATTTATAATAACTTAGGACTAACTCTTATATTTTACTTTAATTTATATTCGCAATTCTCTATTTTATTACTTACTAACTAAGTTATATTCTTCTCTATAATCTTTTCATTGGTCTCCACCCATTTTCCCACTCATCATAAGGAATAATATAAGGCGGTTGACCATTGTCTCTAAACCATGAATCTACGGCATATTTTTTACCTGTACGTGTTTCTTTAATAACAGCCGTAGTATGTGGCCAACCATTAAAAAAATAACCTCGATTACCTCGATCTTGATAAGTATGCCAACGTAATAAGCCATCGTTCTGAATCATCATTAAATATAAAGTTGTATTCGTTGATTCATCAATGCAATCCATATAATGATAATATTCTTCATCAGTAATATTTTCAGCTTTATCATTAAATGTATTTGTAAGCCTACCAACCATTTTTTCAAGCTTTGCAATAGCAAGCTTTATATTTTCTCTTTCCTGCTGTGGTGAACTCTTATTACTAAAAATACTTTGAATCTGTTGCCACTGTGCTTCATCTAAACTGACTTTTTCAATGTTTTCACATGTTCCACCGTGACAGATAGTAAATTGTGATGGGGAAGGATCGTTAATAATATCATCTCGAATAAATGTTTCTGCATTCGCGATAATGATATAACTAAATAGAATACTAGCTATAATTATCTGTAGATATTTTGTATTCCTTGTCATTATTTATCCTTAAATAATTACATTTTGTTTATTTCCACTTATTAAGTAACTCTAGATAATCCTGCTTTTTTAGAGATGTTGCACCTTGCAGTTGACATATTTTTTCTGCAAATTCATTTGCCCTTGAAAGTATTTGCTGTTGATTCCAGCTTTTATGTAAGCCGAGTATACAGACAGCACTGAATGCATCACCGGCACCAACACTGTCTTCTATTTCAATCACTTTACTTATTCGCTTCTCTTCACATTCTAGTTCACTTATTGCTATTGCACCTCTTTCGCCATCAGTAACGTAAAGTGTCTGTATATCATGCTGTGATCTTAACTGTTTTGCTTCAGCGATATTAATTTGAACGTTCTGACCCGCACGCTGAAGTAATTTATTTAATTCTTCATTATTTATCTTAAGCCAATGAGCCTCTTCTAGACACTGCTCTATTATAGGTGCTTCTATCCAAGGTTCTCTCAAGTTGATATCAATAAAAAGTGGCAATGTCGTTTCTAATAGTATTCTCTGCAACGTTTTATGCGAAACAGGATGGCGCTGCGCTAAACTCCCTGTATAAAGCAATGAACAGGGTAGTGTCTTAACCCATTCTAAGGCTAAATTACTATTAATATGATCCCATGCTTGATCAGGTTTGATATCAAAAGAATTATCACCGTTTTCCGATCCAACAATAACATTACCAGTCGCTAGCTCTGTATCTATTTGAACTGCTCGGGTATCTAAGCCCCATTGATGCATAGATGCTAAGGCCAATTCACCTTCTACATCTTGTCCAATACGGGTAATTAAAAGCGGTCGTAAACCGAAACCTTGTAAATGCCAAGCAACAGCTAACGGGGCGCCAGCAAGGACTTTATTTCCATTCGGATAATGATCAAATAAACACTCACCAAAGATAACCGGGCGAGCACTCTGGTCAAAGATAACAGACATGTGCGCCGTAACTGTTATTCCACAGTAACTGATTTAGCTAGATTACGTGGCTGATCAATATCTGTCCCTTTTATGATCGCAACATGGTAGGCAAGTAATTGCAGTGGAACAGAATATATTATCGGTGATATAGCTTGCTCTGTTGGAGCAACATGAATGACTTGGCAGTGCTCATTTTCAATGAAGCCTGCATCAATATGAGTAAAGACAATAAGATGACCACCTCGTGCGCTGACTTCTTCAAGATTCGCTTTCAATTTTTCTAAAAGCTGATCATTTGGTGCGACTGCGACCACCGGCATTTTGGCATCAACTAAAGCAAGCGGCCCATGCTTTAGCTCCCCAGCGGGGTAGGCTTCGGCATGAATGTAAGAGATTTCTTTTAACTTTAACGCCCCTTCTTTAGCAACGGGGTATTGCGGTCCACGACCTAAAAATAAGGCATGATGCTTATCGGCAAATTGTTTTGCCAACTCTGCAATAGGTTCATCTAATAATAAAACTTGCTCAATACGTTCAGGCAAACTATCTAATTGCTCTACAATCGTTTTTTCAGTGGCTTCTGTCATGCCATGACGACGGCCTACCGCAATAATAAGCAATAACAGAGCAACTAGCTGAGTTGTAAATGCCTTAGTTGAGGCAACACCAATTTCCGGCCCCGCACGTGTCATTAATACCAAATCTGATTCACGAACCAACGAACTTTCAGGGACATTACAAATGGCAAAAGTATGCTTATAACCAAGTCGCTTCGCAATACGCAATGCTGCTAGCGTATCGGCTGTTTCACCTGACTGAGACAAGGTAACAAACAAGGTGTTTTTAGCAACAACATGGCGACGATAACGAAACTCACTAGCCACTTCGACACTGCAGAGGACATTAGCTAAATCACCAAAACCATGTTTTGCAATTAACCCTGCATGGAAACTGGTACCACAGGCAACGATCTTAATAGAATCGATACCATCAAGAATATCACTAGCACCATCACCAAAACATTCCTCTAATAAACGTCCGTCACTAATACGGCCTTCTAGCGTTGCATGAATTGCTTCGGGTTGCTCGTAAATTTCTTTCAACATGTAGTGGCGGTACTTACCACGTTCAGATAACTCAGCGTTTAATTCACTCAAATGTGATTTACGTTCAACAACATTACCTTCAGCATCATATATTTTAATACTATCTTTGGTAATTTCTGCAATATCACCTTCTTCAAGAATAATAAATCTCTGTGTAACTGGTAATAAAGCAGCGACATCTGATGCTATATAATTTTCACCTTCACCAACCCCTATAACTAAAGGGCTTCCGCGTCGCGCGACTATCATACGATTTTTTTCTGCGTTACTTATAACACCTAGAGCATAAGCACCTTCTAACTGTTCAGTTGTTGCGCGTACTGCTTCCAGTAAATCTTTACCTTGTTCAACCTGATCATGTACAGCATGTGCGATAACTTCGGTATCTGTTTGCGAGGTAAACTGATGGCCTTGTTTTATTTGTTGTTCACGAAGTTTCTGATGGTTTTCAATAATACCGTTATGTACGACAGCAACCGTTTTTTTACAAACATGAGGATGAGCATTTTTATCGCTAGGTTTACCGTGTGTCGCCCAACGTGTGTGTGCAATACCCAATTGCCCCTTAACAGGATATTCGTTTAATCTTTCTTCCAGATTTTTTACTTTGCCTATACTGCGAACACGTGCAATACAGTCACCGGCGTCAATCAGCGCAATGCCTGCTGAATCGTATCCTCGGTATTCAAGGCGACGTAAACCTTCCAGCAAAATAGGCAGGACATTTTTATCTGCAATCGCACCAACAATACCGCACATAATTATTTTTTCTTTGTTGGCCGTTTCCAGCCTTTAATGGTTTTTTGCTTACTGCGCGTTAAGGTTAACGCACCCGTTTCTACATCATTTGTTAAGGTACTGCCAGCACCAATGGTTGCGCCGGCTCCCACTTCCAATGGGGCAACCATGGCTGTGTTAGATCCAATAAACGCATTATCACCAATAATGGTTCTATGCTTATTGGCACCGTCATAGTTACAGGTAATTGTTCCCGCACCGATGTTAACGCCTTCACCCATGGTGGTGTCACCGATATAACTCAGGTGATTTACTTTACTGCCTTCACCAATTTCGGCGTTTTTAATTTCTACAAAATTGCCTGCCTTGGCTTTGTTTGCCAACTTGGCACCGGGTCGCAAACGTGCAAAAGGACCAATACTACATTCTTCACCGACAATTGATTGCTCAATAACGCAATTGGCTTCAATAATACTGCCCGCACCAATTGAGCAATCTTTAAGAATTACATTTGGACCAATCTGTACATTATCGCCAATCTCAACCTTGCCTTCGATAATGACGTTAATATCAATAATGACATCTTGACCGCAAGTTATTTCGCCACGGACATCAACACGCGCCGGATCGCGAAGGGTAACACCTTGTTGCATAAGCTTTTCTGCTTGCATCGCCTGATAATACCTTTCAAGATGTGCCAATTGAATTCGGTCATTTACGCCTTCCACTTCGTGGGAATTTGACGCTGAGACTGTATTTATGGCTATTTTATCACTGACTGCCATCGCAATGATATCGGTCAGGTAATATTCTCCTTGCGCATTCTCATTGCTCAAATTACTTAACCATGTACTTAATTTCTGAGCGGGTACACACATAATACCCGTATTGATCTCATGGATCGCGAGTTGCTCATTGTTGGCATCTTTATGTTCGACAATACTGATCACTTTTTGCTCATTATTACGCACGATTCTGCCATAACCATGCGGATCATCTAATTCTATTGTCAGTAAACTCATTGCTGACTCTGAACAATTTTCTACCATGGCCTCAAGAGTAGTCGTCCTAATTAAAGGCACATCACCATATAAAATCAATACCTTGCCTGAATCAGCTAACGTCGGTATTGCCTGTGCGACTGCATGACCCGTGCCTAATTGCTCTCGCTGTTCTACCCACTCAACCGGCTGGCCACACAACCGTTGGCGAACTTGCTCTCCACCATGTCCATAGACAATACAGGTATGTTGGGGTTTGAGCCGTTCAGCGGCTGCCCAAACATGCTCCAATAAACTACGATGTGCCAACACATGCAACACTTTGGGCATGAATGATCGCATTCGCGATCCCTTACCTGCTGCAAGAATAATAATAGAACAATTCATTAGGCTATTGTTGCGGAAAACGCCGCGAGGTACAAACTAAAAGGAAACAACTAGTGCGGAGCACCGGTTGCTGGATCCATCACATCAACTCCATAGGGTTGAACAGGGGTTTTGTTGGCAATTTCTTCTTCTGTCGCATCACGAATATCATGAATAGTGGCGACAAACTGGATAGTTTTATCTGCAAAAGGATGGTTACCATCTAATGTCAGCATATCGCCTTCGATTTTACTAACCATGAAGGTTTTCGTATCTCCATCTTCGTTTTGAAACTGGGCTTGTGCGCCTACGTAACGAAATTCTTCTGGAACATTGTCAATCTTATCTGAGAACATCAATTCAGGATCACGCATACCAAATGCTTCTTCGGGGGGGATGAGTACTTCAACGATATCATCAACTTGATGACCATCTAAAGCTGTTTCTAATGCCGGCAATAATTCGCTACCGACACCATGAACATAACTCACTGGTACATCATTTTGCTCAATCGTCTCACCCGCATCATCTTTAATAATGTAGGTAATCGTAACGAGTTTATTTTTAGTGACTATATTACTCACTAGATAGACTAATTAACGCTTAGTCTTACGAAGATGATCGATGGCTTTTAACTGGGCCACTGCTTCTGCTAATTCAGCTTGCGCTTTAGCGTAATCTACCTTACCTGCACTGTCTTTCAATGCTGCCTCTGCGCTTTTCTTGGCTTCAATCGCTGCCGCTTCATCTAAATCTTTAGCACGAACAGCAGTATCAGCAAGTACTGTAACAACATGAGGTTGTACTTCAAGCATGCCACCTGAAACATAAAAGAACTGCTCTTCTTTACCTTCAGTCTTCAAGCGTACTTCACCCGCTTTAAGGGGAGTCAGCATCGGAGTGTGACGTGGTGCAATACCCACTTCACCCATGATAGCAGGAGCAAACACCATTTCAGCAGTGCCTGAAAAAATTTCTTCTTCTGCGCTAACGATGTTGACGTGTGTTGTCATACCCATTTCCTAATGCCCCAAATGCGTTATAGCGTTTTCGCTTTTTCAACCACTTCTTCAATACCACCAACCATATAGAAAGCCTGCTCTGGTAATGAATCGTAATCACCTGCCAAAATGCCTTTAAATGCAGTCAGCGTATCTTTCAATGAAACGTATTTACCTGGCGCACCGGTGAATACTTCTGCAACGAAGAAAGGCTGTGACAAGTAACGTTGAATTTTACGTGCACGTGATACGGCTTGTTTATCTTCTTCAGATAATTCGTCCATACCCAGAATCGCAATAATGTCTTTCAATTCTTTGTAACGTTGTAATAAACCTTGAACGCCACGAGCGATGTCGTAATGTTCTTGACCAACAACCAGTGGATCTAATTGGCGTGATGTTGAATCTAATGGATCAACCGCAGGGTAAATACCAAGCTCTGCAACTTGACGAGACAATACTAATGTCGCATCCAAATGTGCAAAGGTCGTTGCTGGAGAGGGATCGGTTAAATCATCCGCTGGTACGTATACTGCTTGGAATGAGGTAATCGAACCCGTCTTAGTCGATGTAATACGTTCTTGTAGTACACCCATTTCTTCAGCCAATGTTGGTTGATAACCTACCGCTGATGGCATACGACCAAGCAGTGCGGATACTTCGGTACCGGCAAGTGTGTAACGATAAATGTTATCGATGAACATTAATACGTCACGACCTTCATCACGGAAATGTTCCGCCATGGTCAAACCTGTTAATGCAACACGAAGACGGTTACCGGGAGGCTCATTCATCTGACCGTAAACCAGGGCTACTTTATCAAGTACGCCACCTTCTTCCATTTCGTAGTAGAAATCATTACCTTCACGAGTACGTTCACCAACACCGGCAAATACTGAGAAGCCACTGTGTTCTACCGCGATATTACGAATCAATTCCATCAGTGTTACGGTCTTACCAACACCCGCACCACCGAATAAACCAATTTTACCACCCTTGGCAATCGGCATAATTAAGTCGATCACTTTAACACCTGTTTCAAGGATTTCTACCGCACTAGACTGTTCGTCAAATGCGGGTGGATCACGGTGAATAGGCATGGTCTTTTCAGCGCCAATTTCGCCCGCGTTATCAACAGGGTTACCCAGTACATCCATGATACGGCCCAGTGTCTTTTGACCTACTGGTACACGAATCGCTTCACCTGTATTGGTAACGGTTTCGCCACGACGTAAACCATCGGTGGTTCCCATTGCGATAGTACGCACAATTCCGTCACCGAGTTGCTGCTGAACTTCGAGAGTTAAACCTTTCTCTTCCAGTTTCAGCGCATCGTAGATTTTAGGCACACTGTCACGTGGGAATTCCACATCAACAACGGCACCAATCACTTCCACAACGTTGCCAGCACTCATCTTCGTATCCTCTTTAATCTGAATTCTTTAATTATCTAAAATGTTATACAGCAGCCGCGCCACTGACAATTTCAGAAATTTCCTGTGTAATTGCTGCTTGTCGCGCTTTGTTATAAATCAGCTGCAATTCATCAATTATGTCACCCGCATTATCAGTTGCGCTCTTCATCGCAATCATTCGTGCAGACATTTCACATGCAATATTTTCTACTACACCTTGGTAAACCAATGACTCGATGTAACGCATTAGCAAGCTATCTAATACATTCTTCGCATCGGGTTCATAAATATAATCCCAATGATGCTTAAGCTTTTCGTCATCTTCTGCAGGCAATGGCAATAACTGCTCAATATGTGCCTCTTGTGTCATGGTGTTTATAAAATCGTTAAACACTAAGAACAAACGATCAATCTTGCCTTCGTAGTACGCATCCAACATGACTTTAACCGAACCGATTAATTCATGGGCGCGGGGTGCATCTCCGTAATCGTCAAACTTACCAACAATGTTGCCATTTAAGCGTACAAAGAAACTACCGGCTTTTTTACCAATGGTGCAAACATCAACGTCAACACCCTGATCGTCCCACTGTTTCATGGACGCAATCACTGCCTTGAATATGTTGGTATTCAAACCACCACACAAACCACGGTCGGATGACACAACAATATAACCAACACGTTTTGCGTCACGCTCAATCATGAACGGATGTTTGTATTCAGGATGTGCGTTAGCAAGATGGCCCACCACAGTACGCATCTTTTCTGCGTAAGGGCGTGCTGCGATCATACGCTCTTTAGCTTTGCGCATTTTACTTGCCGCAACCATTTCCATTGCACTGGTGATTTTCTGAGTGTTTTGAATACTCTCGATCTTAGTCCGAATTTCTTTTCCGCCTGCCATTTACTTTTCTCGTCTAAATTAAATTAGCGTTAATTAGTAAGAGTTGTTTGCTTTGAAGTCTTCAATAGCTGCTTTTAATTCAGCTTCGATTTCATCATTCCAGTCGCCACTTTCATTAATTTTAGAAATCAAGGCAGACTGACTTGCATTCATGTAACTCAACAGGGCTGTTTCAAAATCAACAACCTTCTTAACGTCAACATCATCAATGAAGCCTTCGTTGGCTGCGTACAATGACGTTGCCATTTCTGCAATTGATAAAGGACTGTATTGTTTTTGCTTCATCAATTCTGTGACACGTTGACCACGTTCAATTTGCTTACGTGTTGTTTCATCAAGATCGGAAGCAAACTGTGCGAATGCCGCTAATTCACGATACTGCGCCAGTGCTAAACGAATACCACCACCGAGTTTCTTAATAATCATTGTCTGTGCTGCGCCACCTACTCGTGATACAGAAAGACCTGCGTTAATCGCAGGACGAATACCGGCGTTAAACAAATCTGATTCCAGGAAGATTTGACCATCGGTAATTGAAATTACGTTAGTTGGTACGAAGGCTGATACGTCACCGGCTTGTGTTTCAATAATCGGCAGGGCAGTCAACGAACCTGTTTTGCCTTTTACTTCGCCATTGGTCAATCTTTCAACTTCTTTCGCGTTGATACGTGAAGAACGTTCTAACAAACGTGAATGTAAGTAGAAAACATCACCTGGGTAAGCTTCACGACCTGGTGGACGTTTCAGCAACAATGATACCTGACGGTAAGCCCATGCTTGTTTTGTTAAATCATCATAAATAATCAGTGCATCTTCACCACGGTCACGGAAATATTCGCCCATGGTACAACCGGAGTAAGGTGCAATGTATTGCATCGCAGCAGAATCAGAGGCTGGTGCTGCAACAATAATGGTGTGTTCTAATGCGCCGTGTTCTTCAAGCTTGCGAACAACGCCAGCAATAGAAGAAGCTTTTTGACCAATCGCAACATAAATACAGGTTACGCCCGTACCTTTTTGGTTGATGATGGCATCAATCGCAACCGCAGTTTTACCGGTCTGGCGATCGCCAATAATCAACTCACGCTGACCTCGACCAATTGGCACCATGGCATCAATCGCTTTCAAACCCGTTTGTACCGGTTGATTAACTGATTGACGTTCAATAACGCCTGGCGCTACTTTTTCAATCGGTGACATCATTTCTGCAGCAATGTCGCCTTTACCATCAATTGGGTTACCCAAAGAATCAACAACTCGACCAAGCAGACCACGACCTATCGGTACTTCAAGAATTCGACCGGTACATTTAACTTTGTCGCCTTCTGAAATGTTTTTGTAGTTACCCAGAATTACCGCGCCAACAGAATCGCGCTCTAAATTAAGTGCCATACCGTAAACGTTGCCAGGGAATTCAATCATTTCACCCTGCATTGCGTCGGCTAGTCCATGAATACGCGAAATACCATCCGTCAGACTGACGACAGTACCTTCATTACGCGCTTCAGCAGTCGCTTCAAAATTCTTGATGCGTTGCTTAATCAGCTCGCTGATTTCAGATGGATTAAGTTGTTGCATAACTTTTCCTCTTGATGTGGCGGTGCTTCCGCTCACCCAGTCAATTTTCTAAAAATTTAAAATTCTAAATAAGTGCGTGCGCGAATTGTTCTAACTTTCCGCGTACTGAACCATCAATAACGGTATCGCCTGCACGAATAATCGCGCCGCCTACAATACTTTCGTCCACTTCAACCTGCAATACTACTTCGCGGTTAAAGCGAGCCTTTAATGCATCAGCCATTTCCTGTTGCTGAGTATCCGACATTGGCTTGGCGCTTATTACTGTTGCTTCTAATGTGCCTTCTGCATCCGCGCGCAACTCTTCATAAAGTGCGGCGATTTCAGGGAACAATGTCAAACGACGATTTTCAGCCAACAACTTAACAAAGTTGCGGCCTTGATCATCAAGTTGCTCATCACATACTTGAATAAACAAGTCGGCCTGATCAGTCACTGATAAATTAGGGCTATCGATCGCTTTACGCATTACATCATCTGCTGAAACAACGGCAGCAAAACCTAACATCTCAGACCATTTTGCTAATTCATCAGCTTCACGAGCCAAATCAAAAGCAGCTTGTGCGTAAGGACGTGCGATAGTATTAAGTTCAGACATTATCGACGTAGCCTCAAATTTGTGCTGCTAATTTCTTAATCATGTCATCGTGTGCCGAAGCATCAACTTCACGTTCAAGAATTTTCTCTGCGCCACTGATTACAATTGCACTTAAGTCAACACGCAAAGATTCTTTTGCACGTTGAACTTCCTGGTCAATTTCAGCTTTTGCGGCAACAAGTAAGCGATCGCCTTCGCTGCGTGCGTCATCTTTAGACTCATCAACAATATCCGATGCGCGTTTTTCCGCTTTAGCAATAATTTCAGATGCCTGCTGTTTCGCTTCTTTCAATGCTTCAATAGCACGCTTTTCTGCAAGCTCATGTTCATGCTGGCCACGTTCTGCCGCTGCAAGACCATCTGCAATTTGCGTTTTACGTTCGTGCAGTGCATTGATAATCGGTGCCCATACAAATTTCTTGCAGAACCAGACGAACGCGATGAACACGATCATTTCTGCAATCAATGTAAGATTAATATTCATACCGGTATCTCGATTCGTTTAGGTTACGTTGTTCTATTGTTTACGATGTTGGCTTATGCAACAGCGAAAATAATATAGAACGCGATACCTACAGCAATCATTGGTACGGCATCAACAAGACCCATAACGATGAAGAACTGTGTACGTAGCATTGGAATCAATTCTGGTTGACGTGCCGCGCCTTCAAGGAAGCGTCCGCCCAATACACCAATGCCCACAGCTGCACCAAGTGCACCTAAGCCCATCATAATAGCGCCTGCGATGTAGAGTAGTGCTGTTTCCATGATTATCTCCTAAGTTTGTTCTTTAAAAATTAAAATTAATAAAAAGTTAGTATGTATAAATTTAGTGGTGCGTATGTGCCATTTCCATATATACGATAGTCAACGTCATAAAGATAAACGCCTGCAAGGTAACAATAAGGATATGGAAGATTGCCCAACCAAGATGTAAGAAACCACCGAAGATACCTAACGTTAAACCGGCGTTAAACATAATAGCAATCAAAATAAAGATCATCTCACCGGCGTACATGTTGCCGAATAGTCGCAATGACAATGAAATAGGTTTCGCAATCAATGATACAAATTCAAGTAAGAAGTTGATAGGGATTAAAATACCCTGAACAACCTTATTACTTGATTGGAATGGCATCAGCGTTAATTCAGCGGCAAAACCACCGGCACCCTTAATCTTGAGACTATAGAAAATGGTCAAAAGAAAAATTGAAATTGCCATGCCGAATGTTGCGTTTGGATCGGTAGAAGGTACAACCTTCATAAAGGCGGCATGTGGATCAATACCAAACATCGGTGCAATAAATCGTTCAAATGCAGCCGGGATGAAGTCAACTGGAATCAAATCCATGAAGTTCATCAAGAAGACCCAAACAAAAACGGTTAAAGCTAATGGTGCAACTAAGTCATTTTTAGCGCTAAATGAACCTTTAACACTGGTATCAATAAATTCAACAATCCATTCAACAAAGTTTTGTAAACCAGACGGTACACCTACTGTTGCTTTTCGTGCCGCTTTACTAAAGAAATATAGGAAGATCACACCCAGAAGGATGGACCAAAACATCGTATCTACATGTATCGCCCAAAAACCCATTTCTTTGGCTTGTTCCGCACTATGTGCGAGACCCCAACTTCCATCAGGATGTTGGCCATAAGTCAGGTTTTGCAAGTGATGCTTGATATAGGCAGTTGAAGTTAGCGTATCGCCAGCCATGATCTCACGTTCTCAAAGTTTTAAAATTTGGGTCGCCAACATACTGTGTTACCAGCGCCACACCAAACCCGCCAATGACGGCAAGTGGAGGCAGCTGTAGTGCACCCATCCCGAGTGCGAACAACACAACTGTCGCGATAAATCTTTGTATCGAGCAACTCATCATGAGTCGCAAGTTATGTTCTGCATCCGCTCGCGCCTGAGTTTTAGCTCGTCGCATAGCTCGATGTTGCAAGAACATGTTATTCAATGAAATTCCGCTACCAAATAATACAGCCGCTATTCCGAGCATCCCCTTCATATAAAAGGCAATCCCTGCAGCAAGTCCAACCATTATTCCAATAAAAATCAGTTGTCTGCGCATAGCATTAGTTTCATTTTTACGTACCACAATAAAGCTGATTTGGGTACGGGCGCGAAGTATATAGATTCGTATAGACAGGGTCAATGATAGCGGTATAAACCCTGACTATTTAATAGCTTACTGATTCAGTAGGATATTAAATAATCTGCCATCTACTTGATATGCCCGAGGATCCCGTCTAATTCATCGAGGCTATTATAATCGATCACCAACTTACCTTTACCCCGTGCTGAATGTTGGATTTGTACTTTTGCACCTAACTTTTCTGATAACTGTTCCTGAAAGCGACGAATATCAGGGTCTATATGGGTGGTTTTTGGTCGTGCACGTTTTTCACTTTCTGTTTCTCGGCGCACCATTTGCTCTGTTTCACGTACAGAAAGTCCTTTTTGCGCTACTTTAACCGCGGCCGCAAGCTGGGCTGTCCCACGCAAACCCAATAAGGCTCGCCCATGCCCCATTTCAAGCTCACCCTTAATCAACATTTGTTGAACTTGATCATTCAATTCCTGCAAGCGCAGCAAATTAGACACCGATGCACGTGAACGACCTACCGCTTCAGCTGCTTGTTGATGGGTCATATCAAATTCATTGAGTAAACGCTGTAAGGCACGCGCTTCTTCAATAGGATTTAAATTTTCACGCTGAATATTTTCAATCAGAGCAATCGCAATCGCCGCTGAATCTGGCACATCACGCACAACCGCAGGAATTTCGTGTAAACCGGCTATCTGGCTTGCACGCCAACGACGTTCACCGGCAATAATCTCATAACGTCCTTCGCCAATAGGGCGAACAACAATGGGCTGCACCACGCCCTGGGCACGAATAGAATCGGCTAACTCTTGCAAGCTATCGTTGTGCATATTGACACGTGGCTGATATTTACCACGTTGCATTAAATCTACGGCGAGATGGCGTAGTTCGCTTTCAGCGACAGGTTCGTTATTGGTTGCTGCAACCACTGCACTACCCAATAGCGCATCTAGACCCCGGCCTAATCCTCGTTTTTTTGCTGCCATGATGTTTTTAACAATCCCTAAATAAAACTTAACTCTAAACAGCCGCTTCTACGGCGACTTGTTGTTGCTGTTGTTCTTCTCGACGAAGTATTTCACCGGCTAAGGCAAGATAGGCCACCGCTCCACGTGAAGATTTGTCATACATAATCACTGGCAGTCCATGGCTGGGAGCCTCTGCCAATCGAATATTTCTCGGTATTAAAGTGCGATAAACTTTGTCACCAAAATGGGTATTAAGCTGGTTCGACACATCATTCGCAAGACGATTACGCGGATCAAACATCGTACGAAGCAGGCCTTCAATTTCAAGTTGAGGATTCACCGATGCACGCAATGACTCAATCGTCTCAACTAATGCAGATAACCCTTCTAATGCATAATATTCACACTGCATAGGAATAATGACACCTTGCGCGGCAGTTAATGCATTAAGTGTTAACATGTTAAGAGAAGGAGGACAGTCAATCAGAATATAATCATACTCACTACTAACTTCCTCTAATGCTTCTCGTAAACGCCGTTCACGACCCTCAGTATTCATCAATGCAACTTCTGCAGCGGTTAAGTCACTATTACTTGGCAACACCGCTAAATTTTCAGTTTCTGTCGCAACACGCGCCTCAGCAATGGATGCTTCGCCAAGTAACACATCACAAGATGAAGCTTCAACGCTATGCTTATCGATACCACAACCCATCGTCGCATTACCTTGCGGATCGAGATCGATGAGCAAAACTCGCCGTTTTGTCATGGCGAGTGATGCCGCTAAATTAACACAGGTCGTCGTTTTGCCAACGCCGCCTTTTTGATTAGTAATTGCGAAAATACGAGCCATGGTGTTTTTTTAACACTCTATTCGTTGTTTGTCTTAATTGTTCACCGCGCTAAAGCTTGTTGCTTTTTTAAGCAGCGGGTCGACTAGTCTCTACCGTCTGCGCTTAACATGCAAGATGATCTTTACTTTATTTGCGGGTTAATACCACAACATGTCGTTCCGCATTTACATTGGGAACTTCAAGTGATTCCGACTTTATTTGCCACTGATCTGGCAAGCTATTGATTTCCTGTGAAGGAAAGCGTCCCTTCATAGCTAACAACTGTCCTTCAGCTATGCAAAGATATTCAGTTGCGCTAACAAAATCTTCCATTGCCGTAAAAGCTCGTGAAATGATCGTGTTGAATAACGCTTTGGGTTGATAATCTTCAACCCGACTTTGTACGACTTGTACATTTTTTAATCCCAGCTCACCCACCGCCTGCAATACAAAACGGGTTCGCTTCATCGCACTATCGAGTAACACAAATTCTTTTTCGGGATTAGCCAATGCCAAGGGAATACCGGGTAAACCAGCACCCGTACCAACATCTAACACTCGCTTACCTTGTAAGTAAGTATTTACACTCAGCGAATCTAATAAGTGTTGGGCGACCATTTTTTTAATATCGCGCACAGCGGTAAGGTTATAGGTTTTATTCCATTTATCGAGAAGAACGAGGTAGTTGATTAGCTCTGCTTGAACATCATCATCCAGCTTGCAGTCCAGTGACTGCAAGCCTTCTGCTAATTGTCGTAACAAACCATCAAGCTGAGATGATGCTGATGACATAGTTAATTTTTACTATAAAATTGAGTGCTTAATCGTGATGAGCCTCATTAGCACCGGTTGCAATACCCGTTAATTTTTTCAATGCACCTGTCATTTTCTTCACAATTTTAGGGCGATCTGTAATGTTATGGCGTGCTGCAATATAGGCTGGGTCATTATAGGTAAGCCAAACTTGACCTTGTGCATCTTCCCACGCTAAAGCTTTCATTGGTAAATCAATACCCGCTGTTTGCTTGCTGGTAAACATGTGTGAACCTAATTTAGGATTACCAAATAAAAGTAATTCAGTTGGGCGTAAGTGAATATTGTTCTTATTTGCACCATCAGAATGACTCCAACGCGTTACAATCGTGATGCCTTTTTTCTTCAGTACCTTTTCAAGACGATCAAGCGTTTCGTGTACGTTGAACTTACTTTTTATTGTAATTAAACCGTTATCTACACTGTCTGAATTATCGGCAACTGAAACCACAGCAGTCAGCGATGTGATAGAAAATAAAACGGCAATTATAAACGAGCGTGTCATAACAATACTCCTTAACAAATTAATTATTATATTTTTACTACTTTGCGTTTTTCTAACCCTTTCTTCGACCTCAAGATAACAGTGATGTTACCGCTAATCTGTGCTTTTAAGCACGTTTTTTTAAATGAACCAGTAATAAAGAGATAGCGGCTGGTGTCACACCCGGGATACGCGCAGCTTGGGCAATTGTTTCTGGGCGAGTATCCGCAAATTTTTGCCTCACTTCTGTTGATAGACCTTTTACCTCAGCATAATCCATGCTGGTCGGTAAGGCTCGTGCTTCATTATTTTTTAAACGCGCTATTTCATCACGCTGCCGATCAATATAGCCCGAGTATTTTGCTTGTACATCAACCTGTGCAGCAATACGTGGATCTGACACTTTTTGTCCAATCACCGTCAAACCAACTAACGCATCATAATCAACATCTGGACGACGTAATAATTCCCAAGCCCGTGTTTCGCGAGATAAAGCTTGTCCCAAAACACGCTCTGCTTCATCACTACTTATCGCATTCGGCTGAACAACCATTGTTTGTAAACGCTGTTTCTCAGCTTCTAATCCTTCACGATATTGGTTAAAACTCTGCCAACGCGTTTCATCAACCAAGCCTACTTCATGGCCTTGTTCCGTTAAACGCAAATCGGCGTTGTCTTCACGCAGCAAAAGACGATATTCAGCTCGACTGGTAAACATTCGATAAGGCTCGTTGGTGCCACGGGTGATTAAATCATCAATCAACACACCGATATACGCTTCATCACGACGCGGTGTCCACGACTCTTCACCTCGTGTTTGGCGTGCAGCATTTAAGCCGGCAATTAAACCTTGAGCGGCGGCTTCTTCATAACCGGTGGTGCCGTTAATCTGCCCCGCAAAAAATAACCCTGACACATGTTTAGTTTCCAGTGAGGCTTTTAAATCGCGGGGATCAAAGAAATCATATTCAATCGCATAACCAGGACGAGTAATATGTGCCTGTTCAAATCCCTTGATTGAACGCACAAAGGCTTCTTGTACATCATATGGCAAGCTGGTCGAAATACCGTTTGGATACACCTCGTGAGTATTTAGGCCTTCCGGCTCAATAAAAATTTGATGCGAATCTTTATCTGCAAAACGCACCACTTTATCTTCAATAGAAGGGCAGTAACGAGGACCCACCCCTTCAATGACACCTGTATACATTGGCGAGCGATCTAAACCCTGTCTGATTAACTCATGGGTTTGTTCATTGGTATAAGTAATGTGACAAGACACTTGTTGCGGATGATCTTCCACCGAGCCCATATATGAAAATACCGGTAACGGGGTATCGCCAGGTTGTTCAGCTAATTCGCTATAATCAATCGTACGACCATCAATCCGTGGTGGAGTACCCGTTTTAAGCCGCTCAACGCGAAATGGCATTTCACGTAAGCGTTTAGACAAGGCATTGGAAGGAGGATCACCCGCTCGACCCCCTTGATAATTAGCTTCACCGATATGAATACGGCCACCAAGGAAAGTACCCACCGTTAATACCACGACACGAGCCTTAAATTTTAGCCCCATTTGAGTGACAACACCCGTTACACGATCGCCATCCATAATGAGATCGTCAGCAGATTGTTGGAAAATACTTAAGTTTTGCTGATTTTCCAATACCAGCCGAATCGCTTGTTTGTACAAAACCCGATCTGCTTGGGCGCGAGTTGCTCGCACTGCAGGACCTTTGCGCGCATTTAAAGTACGAAATTGAATGCCGGCTTTATCAGTGGCTTTTGCCATGATGCCACCCAGCGCATCAACCTCCTTGACTAAATGCCCTTTACCAATACCACCAATTGCGGGGTTACAGCTCATTTGACCCAAGGTATCGATATTATGAGTGAGCAATAAGGTCTTGGCACCACTGCGCGCCGAAGCAAGCGCTGCCTCGGTACCAGCATGGCCGCCACCGATCACAATCACATCAAATGTATGTTCTGCGTACATAAACGATTAGTTTTTCCTAAATCTGCAGCAAGTGTAGCCGAGGTCGAGCAACCTGTAGGCTATTTACCTATACAAAAACTACTGAATATCTCACCAAGTAAATCATCACTACTGACTTCACCGGTAATACTGCCTAACTCTTGATGTGCACAACGCAAATCTTCAGCAACCAATTCACCGGCCTGTTGCTGTTGCAGGGCATTAACACCCTTATTAACAAAATCAGCAGCACGGCGTACTGCTTCTAAATGCCGCCGTCTGGCACTAAATGAATCACTGCC
>VAPL010353776.1_pt1 | contig 18378 bp, 19 predicted proteins | sample 3395061 | NCBI WGS metagenome assembly VAPL01 (sample SAMN08290444, study PRJNA428436) | hydrothermal vent metagenome | isolation source: Deep-sea hydrothermal vent chimney 2 | place: Pacific Ocean: Juan De Fuca Ridge | depth 2182 m m | reverse complement strand
TAATCTCCGAATCGAGAGAATCATTTTGAGAAGCATCTATATCTTTTTTCTTATTTTTCATAACTTTTCCAGTATACAGAAAATAAAATTTTTTGCAAAATAAAAAACCACCCCATAAGCAAGACCTATGGGGTGGTTTTTTATTTATCGTTTACTCCATTGTGGGGCTTTGCGGGCTTTTTTGAGTCCGAATTTTTTTCGTTCTTTTCTACGAGGATCACGCTTAAGCATTTTAGCTTTCTTTAAGGTATCACGAAGTTCTTCATCAAAAATTATTAAACACCTAGCAATACCATGACGACAAGCTTCAGACTGAGAATGGATTCCACTTCCCTTTGTCGTTATAACTACTTCAAATTTTTGAGATGAATTAGCTGTTTCAAAAGCTCCAGTGATTATTTTCTTTAACTCAGCTGTTGGAAAATATATATCTAATTCTTTTCCATTAATTAAATATGAAGTTTTAGTTGCTTTATAAAGTTTAACAACAGCTGTAGCCGTTTTTCGACGACCAACAGCTCTAATATATTCTTTTTTTGATTTCTTTTCTGCCATAAATATTATTCTTTAATTATTAATCTTTTCATCATTAAAGGTCTTAATTTATTATTTGGAAGCATTCCACGAATAGCTAACCTATATAATTCTGCCCATCCTTTTTTATCAATAATTTTTGCATTTGTTTCTGATCTTAATCCTCCAGGATAACCTGTATAATGAGTATGCAAAGTTTCTGATTTTCTTTTCTCACTCATTTTTGTTTTTGAAACATTTTCAATAGTAACAAAAACATCAGCTACTTTATTAGCCACATAATCTGCTTCTGTCTTACCCATTAATATTTTAGCTACAGAAGAGGCAACACGGCCTAAAATCTTATCAGTAGCATCTATTGTATATCTTTTAGTCATAAATTAAATAAACTCAATTATAGCCATTTTACTAGCATCTCCTGCTCGACGAGGCAATTTAGTAATGCGTGTATAACCCCCAGTACGATCTTTGTATTTTGGAGCAATATCATCAATTAACTTGCTGGATTCTTTTTTAAGATTATATAAACGAGAAATAACTAAGCGACGAGAAGAAAGAGTTCCAACATTAGCTTTTGTTATTAATTTTTCAATCATCGGTCTAAGCTCTTTAGCTTTAGCTTCTGTAGTTTCAATTTTACCATGTGCTATAAGAGCCAAAGCTAAACCTTTTAAAAGAGCATTCCTTCCATTTTTCTTTCTTCCAAATTTTCTTACATTATTGTGATGTCTCATATCTAAATAAATTATTATCTAATAACAAGCTAATTATTTTAAGGAAAGCCCAGATTTCTCTAAGATATCTTTAATTTCTTGAATTCCCTTATTACCTATCCCTTCAATCTCTAATAAATCCTCTTTTTTCTTACGAGCAATACCTCCGATAGTTCTGATATTAGCTCCAATTAAGGCATTAAGTGTTCGGGTTGAAAGATTCAATGTTTCAATTCTAGTTTTTAATATATCAGTAAACTTACTTTCTTCTTTTTTCTTTTCTTCCTCTTTCATTTCTGTTTCTTCATTTTTTTCAAGTTTATTATCATTTATTTTAGGAGCAATAACAAAACCAGCAATTGCTTGTAATTGCTCTACCATAATTGTTATAGCTTGTTCGAGGGCTTCGTGAGGAGTTAGAGTCCCATCCGTTTCAATTGTCATTCTTAGTCTATTGTGATTTGTTTTATCTCCTACACGCATATTTTCAATTTCATAAGAAACTCGTCTAATAGGTGTAAAAATAGCATCGATAGCGATAACTCCAACTTCTGTTTTAGTTTTTTGATGCATATCCTTAGATACAAAACCTAAACCTCTCTCAACGGTCATTTCTATAGAAAGTGTAGTTTTACTAGTAACTTCAGCTATATATAAATCTTTATTCAAAATTTCAACTTGACCAGTAGCTTCAATATCAGAAGCTGTAACCTTTTGTGGTCCTTTAACTGAAAGTTTTATCACTTGCGGTTCGTCTGTTAATAAACGAAAACGAATTTGTTTTAAATTTAATAAAATAGTGATAACATCTTCTTTAACTCCATCAATTACTGAAAACTCATGGTCAACGCCGTCAATTTTAAAAGAAGTAATAGCTGAACCAACAAGAGAAGATAAAATAATTCGACGAAGTGAATTACCTAGAGTATGTCCATACCCTGGATAAAGACCATCAATCTCGTAAACACCTTTTGTCCCTTTTTCTTCAACGATAGATAACTTTGAAGGTAATATAATATTTAAATCAGACATATAATATATTAGAAAGCTAAAAGCTTAAAAATTACTTATTAAAAAAACCAATGCATAATAATATTAACGACTATAAAATTCAAGCACTGTATTAAGATCAAAAAAACCTTCCTCTCCTTTTGGTTTACCTTGAACTGAACCAGAAAGAGTATTCGTACTAAATTTTAACCAATTCGGTATTGTATATTCTTCCATTTTCTTAGCAATATCACTGAATAATTGGTTTTTGGAACTTCCAGCACGAACAGCAATATTATCTCCAACTTTAACACGTCGTGAAGCAACTTTAGTTTTAGTGCCATTTACAATTATGTGACCATGGGAAACCATTTGTCTAGATAATCGACGAGTATGAGCAAGACCAATTCTATAAACTATATTGTCTAAACGAGATTCAAGTAATTCAAAAAGGTATTCATTCGTGGGCTCTCCTTTATGTTTAACTGCTTCTTTTATATAATTTGACAGTTGTTTTTCACTTATTCCATACATAAAACGAACTTTCTGTTTTTCTCTGAACTGCAAAGCGTAGTTAGATGGTCGTCTTGGTCTTCTTCCTTTTAAGGCTTTCGCGTGACGAGCTTCAGATAAAATAAACTTGGGTGTTTGACATTTTTCAAACACTCCAGATCCTAGGCGACGACACATTTTATATTTTTTAACTGCTTTCATATTTTATATTTTATAAGATAAAAAATTATTTTAATTTATACTCTTCGTGGCTTTTTAGGTTTTGGCCCGTTATGTGGTACAGGAGTTACATCGTGTATCTCTGAAATTTCAATATCATACGCCATAAAAGCTCTAATTGTTGGTTCGCGACCACTACCAACCCCACTAACTTTTACATCAACTTCTTTAATTCCAATCATTTTAGCTTTTTCACCTATAGTTGACCCAGCTTTTGAAGCAGCAAATGGAGTTCCCTTTTTTGCTCCTTTAAAACCAAGTGCTCCTGATGAAGTCCAAAAGAGAGTGTTACCTTTTTTATCAGAAAGAGAAACCTTCGTATTATTAAAGGTAGCTTCAATGTGTAATGTTCCTGAAACAAATTTCTTTTTAGAAGCTTTACCTTTTTTCTTGGGAGTACTTTTAACAGCATCACTTTTAGGTAATGGATCAATTTCCTCTTTTTTTGTTACTATTTTTATTTTTCCCATATTTTATTAATTAAAGCTACAATTTCCAAGTATAAATTCTAAGTTTTTTCAGCTTTTCGTTTACCACTACTCATAGTTCTACGAACATTTCCACGAACTGTACGAGAATTTGTTTTAGTCCTTTGCCCCCTTACTGGTAAACGACGAGAATGACGAATTCCTCTATATGTTTTAATATCTTTTAATCTTTTTATATTAGATGAAATTTCACGCTTTAAGGAACCTTCAATCGTCATTGCTTCAATAATTTTACGAATAGTATTTTCTTGTTCTGGCGTTAATTTATCACCCTTAAGATTAGAATCTATCTTAGCCTCTTCTAATATTTTTTGAGCTCGTGAAATTCCAATACCATAAAGGCTGGTTAATGCAATATCTAAATGTTTATTATTTGGGATGGTTATACCTAATATTCTCATAATTTTATTGTCTTTGTTTGTGTTTAGGATTAGAACAAATAACACGAAGATGGCGTTTTCGTTTTACTATTTTACAATTAGTACAAATTTTTTTAACAGCTGTTCTTTTCTTCATTTTATTATAACGTGAAAGAAAAATATAGGGCTTCTACCCCTTTATTTTATCTAAAACACTACCGAATTATATTACACTATTTAAAAATAAATGCAAGTTTTCCAATGAAATAATAATTAATTTCTTCTAATAATTCTACCCTTTCCACCATATGGATCTAAAATAACTTCCACCCTATCTCCAATTAATACTTTAATTCTATGTATCCTCATCTTACCAGAAAGATAAGCAATGATAATCTTATCATTGCCAATATCTACCCGAAAGAGTGTATTGGGGAGAGCTTCTACTACTGTGCCCATCGTGTTATTGTCGTTTTGAATCATTTATACTTTTTATAATAACAAAAAAATAATTAATCGTCAATTTTATAAAACATTAATTTTTATTTTTGAAGGATCTAATGGTAATGTTAATTGCCATGGAGGAAATATTTTTACACTAGCATCTTTTATACCAACATAGTCTTTAAAAATTATAGGGAGTTCTTTTTTGGAAATTCCTAATAAATTTTTCTTCAATTGAATTAAATCTGGATTCCAAGTCAAATTTAATTTACCACTTAAAGTAAAAGATAATAATTTTAAATCTTTATTAATTTCTTGGTTTTTATCACTAAATTCAAATGATAATTTATTCAGTCCTGTTATCTGAATAGTTTTTAATTCTTTAACTGGAGTTTTTGCTAATAAGGTTTTTAAAATAACATTATTTAATTCTGATTTTCTTAACAAAACGACAGAAAGGGTTCCTGAAACTGCAACATCAGCAGTCGGCGTAATTGATAAAATATTTTTATTATCTATCTTATATGAAAAATTTGAAGCTTGTGGATAAAAAATATAATCTTTAGGAATAAGTAAACTTGCTTTTTTGGTAAGTTGATCTTTTAAAATACTATTGTTATTTAATTTTCCCTCATCGTTTTTACTTAATGAATAATATAAACCTTGAGCACCTCCAACAAGAGCAGTCTTTGCTTTACCATAAATTTTTTTATACTTACTCGTCCCCCTGAAAGCATTAATATAAAAATCAGTAGGATCTCCATTGTAAACCTTACCAGGTAAAAATGAAGTAATATTAACAGTTATTTTACCTGGAATAATTTTATTTTTAATTAAAGTAAAACCAGGTATGTGAACAGATTCATCCGTTAAATAAACTTTACCATTTTCATCAGATAAATAAGTATCAGCCGGTAAGAATTCTTTTTTCTTGCTGTTTTTATTGTAAATAATAATTTTTCCCCTAGCTTTCTGTGAAATTTTTTTTGACTCTGAAAGAGATATCTTCTCTGACTTATTACCAGCTACGATCATCACCTCAAAAGGAATTTCAGCTTTTAAATTTTTAGAAGCTTTAAATAACTTTTTATTCAAGAAAAAAGATTGCTGTTTTTTGACTATATTAATATTGGTATTTCTAAAAAAGATAGAACCCCAGAAACCTACTCCAATTAGAATAGATAAAAAAAACAAAATAAGAATATAAATACTAAAATTTTTTTTCTTATTTATTAATTTAGGATTTCTTGATATTTTTCTAGTTGTAGTTTTTTTTCTCTTGGTTACTCTTTTAACAACAATACTATCAGAATGTTGATAATCGAGTTTAATTCTTTTCTTAACTTTTATATCTTCAATTATTTTTCTATTCATATTGTTTATTTTTTTTGATTATTGAGACCGATTCAATCATTAAAAATGGGTCGTGAATTATCTTTTCGTTATATTTACAAATATTTAAAAATTCAGACCCTCTTATTGGAATAACTTTACATTTATGTTTAATAGTCATCGCTTGAATAAACTTTTCATTATTAATAACACTAGAAAAATAATCTATTATATCGAAGTTAGCAATTAAAAATATTGTATCTGGAAGAGCTAAAGTGTAAGGAAGATTTTTAATACATTCTCGAAAAGATTCACTCCAGGAAGATTCTGCTGATTTAAAAAGAGGAGCTACTTCTTCTTCTTTTTCTTTTGATAAATAACCCGAACTATATAAATTAAAGAGTTCTTTAGCGTCTCGCAATTCTATTTCTAACTTGCTGCTAATATATTTTAAAAATGTTTTTTTACCAAAAGGAAAAGATAAAGTATCTTTTAGAGTTCCCTTAGAGACAATTCCAACTTCAGTAATTTCTCCTCTAATATTAAGTAATAGATAGGAATCAGGACTAATATATTTATTACGAATAGAGAAATAATAATCAGAGATAAAAGAAGAAAAAGAGATTGGTATTTCATGGTATGTTTTTAAAATGACTTTACGTATTTTATCTAGGAAAAATTTCTGAGAAAAAGACGTAATCATACTAATTTCAACTGATTTCGTTTTTGAACCTAATGGAGATTCTACTTGATATCCATTGAGAGACACTTTCATAATAAAATGTTCTATAATTTCAAGTTTATTGTAAATGGTATTATTTTTTTTACTATGAGTTATCATAGTCTTTTTTATTTCTTTTTTAATTAAATCTTCTGCTATTTTCTTAGTAAAAATAAAAGAACTCTCTTTTTTTATTTTTACAATTTTAGTTTCTGATGAATACCAAGGTGAAGTAACTACACAAACTATTCTATCTGGAAGAGTAGAATTAATTTTAAAAAGTTTATTAATTGTTAAGCTAAGAGCTCTAAGCATACTCCTTGTGAATAAGCTTGAGTCAATTTTATTTTCATTATAGTTTATTTCAGTACGGACAGAATCTATAATACATGGTGTTTCTTTAGTATCATTGGGAATGTTAATAACAGCTCCTCCAACACTACCAGAACCAATATCAAAAATAGCGACAGTTTCCTTATTCTTTTTTCCTTCAAATAAAAATCCCATTATACTTGTATTATACTACAGGATTTTAAAAAAGTATAAGAAAAAATATGATTATTCTAATATCGCCTTAATTCTACGAATACCAGAAGCCACAGCTTCTTCTTTTATAATTTTAAAATGACCTAATTCCCTAGTGTTATCAATATGAGGACCTCCACAGAATTCTTTTGAATATATATTTCCATCATTATCCTCTATCAAATAAACAGATACTATCTCTGGATATTTTTTAGCAAATTCCATTTCTGCTCCAATTTTTTCTGCTTCTTTTAGAGACATTTCTTTTTTCATTATACTAAGATCTTTTTTTATTTTATCATTTACCCAATTTTCAACTCCTTCTTTTTCTTCATCTGTTAGTTTATGGTCACAAAGGAAATCTATTCGTAAACGTTTCTCGTTTATATTACTACCTTTTTGTTTTATGTTTGAATCAACAACAGCTTGAAGTCCTGCTAATAACAAATGGTGAGCAGTATGAAGTTTAATAGTGTTTTTATCATGATTTGTTAATCCTCCTTTAAACATTCCAGCTGAAGATGTTTGAGAAAGTTTTTGGTGCTCTTTCATTTTTTCTTTAAAATCTTTTAAATCTATCTTCATTCCTTTTTCTTTAGCTAATTCTTGAGTTAGCTCAATAGGAAAACCATAAGTAGTGAATAAAATAAATGGATCAATTCCTTTCTCAAATTCTTTCAAACCTTTTTCTAATGTTTTCTTGAATTTATATTCTTCTTCTTTTATGATTCCCTTATCGTCCAATTTATAGATACCATCATAGAAATTTTTATAATTATCTATAATAATTTGTAATGATCTTTTATTAGAAAATTTAACAGCTCTTCTTATAAGCCTTCTAAGGATATATCCCGCTCCTGTATTAGCTGGTTTTATTCCATCTGAGATAATAAATAATGATGCACGAATATGATCAATAACAATTCTTTCTCTTTTACTTTTTTCGCCAGAAAAAATATCTGTATCATAAACACTTTCTTTTTTTTGAATTATTGAAACTAATCTTTCTAATCCCATTCCTGTATCAATTCCTAACATTGGTAATTTTGTTAATTTTGCTATTCCTTTATCCAATTCTTCACGAGACCCATCACATAAATATTCATTAAAAACAATATTCCAAATCTCTACATCTTCACCTAATATATTTTTACAATAAATTTCAGTTGTTGGACCACATGGACCAGAATCTCCAGTAGGACCCCAAAAAACATCTTCACCTTCTTTTCTTATATCTTTTATTCCTAATTCTTCCCAGTAATTTAATGATTTTTCGTCAGCTGGTAAGTTTTCATTACCTTTATAAACACTGACATAAGAAATTTCTAATTTCATTTCTTTAGTAATAAATTCATATGCATATTCTATAGCTTCTTTCCTACCATATCCACCAAAAGAAAAATTTCCAAGCATTTCAAAAAATGTAAGATGGGTATTATCTCCAACTTCATCTATATCCCCTGTTCTAATACATTTTTGAACAGTAACGACATTTTTTGATTTAAATTTTTCTTCGGCTAATTCTGGTTTTGTATAATAAGGTTTAAACTGTTGCATTCCTGCTGTAGTAAAAAGAACTGAAGGATCATCAGGAATTAGAGAAGAAGAGGGAATTATTTTATGTCCCCTTTCTTCAAAAAATTTTAAAAACTTTTCACGAATTTCATTGGATGTCATATCTTATATATTATACTAAAAAACAAAATAGACAAAATAAAAAGAAGAAATATACAAATTTACCCCCTAGGTCAGACCTAGGGGGTAGAGTATATTACTGGGTTTTTATTCTATAACTCCCCCACCTAAACAAATATTTCCATTATAAACAACTATTGATTGACCTGAGGAGACTAAAACAGGTAAAGAAAATAAAATATTTGCTTTATTATTTTCTAGTATTTCAATTTCACATTTTAAATATTTACCATGATATCTTATTTGAGCATCATAAATTTTATTTTCTTCAGGAACAACATTTATCCAATTCATTTTATTACATAAAATTTTTTTGTTATCTATATTTTTAGTTTCCCCTAGGTCTGACCTAGGGGAAACTGTAATAGTATTTTCTAAAATGTCTTTAGAAATAACATATAAGGGTTCGTTATTTTTTTTATGTTCAATGATTGTAAAACCGTGCCTTTCTCCTAATGTAAAAAATACAGCTCCATTATGATAGCCAATAACTTCCCCTTTTAAATTCAAAACATTTCCTTTTTGAGATTTTATATAATGTTTTAAAAAATCTTTTATATCTATTGGTCCTAAAAAACAAATACCCTGACTATCTTTTTTATTAAAAACTGGTATATCATATTTCTTAGCTAAATTTCTGACTTCTTTTTTTTGTAAATGACCAACAGGAAAAAGTGCGTGCTTTAAATCATTCCGAGTTAATGTCCAAAGAAAATAAGATTGATCTTTTGATTGATCTAGTCCTTTTTTTAAGTTATAATTTTCATTCTTTAAATTATAACTATTTATTGCATAGTGTCCTGTAGCAATAAAATCAGCTCCGCGTTTTTGGGCAAAGTTCCAAAAGACACCAAATTTTACTTGACGATTACACATAACATCAGGATTAGGAGTATTACCATTTTTATATTCCATTATCATATAATCTACAACTTCTTTTTTATAAACATCTTCCGCATCACATTCAAGAAATGGAATATTTATTGAGGCACAAACTCTCATAGCATCACGTCTTTCATCTTGCCAACTACATTCTATAAAATCAGGTGTCCAAGTACGGATAAAAACACCAACGACATTGTATCCTTGATTTTTTAAGAGAATAGCAGAAACAGAAGAATCTACGCCACCTGAAACACCGACAAAAACTGTTTTTTTTATTTTCTTTATCATATTTCTAACTTTTACCTAAGATAACGAATAATATTTTTTTTGTGTTCCTTGAAAGTTTTAGCAAAGTGAACATTTCCTTTTTTATCATGAAGATAATAAAGATATGGTGATTTAGTAGGTTCTAATGAAGCCATAATTGAAACCAATCCTGGATTATCTATCGGTTCTGGAGGTAATCCTTTTACTTTATAAGTTAATTTATCTGCATCAACCTGCAAAGGAATTCCTAGTTTAATTCTTTTCCATAAAATACCAGAAATTATTGAAGCATCCTTTTTACCTTTAGCTTCTTTTTGGATTATTGAAGCCATTGTTATTATCTCTGGTAACTTTTTTCCACTAGCTTTTACTAAATAATTTATCTTTCTTATATGATTATTAAAATTATTTGATAATTTAGTAATTATTTCTTCAACTGTATCTAATCTATAAAAGAAGTAAGTATCAGGAAACAAGTACCCTTGTTTCCCATTTGATTTTTCTAAAAATAAATCTTTTTGAAAATTAATCATCCTTTCCGCAAAAATGTTGGCCATTTCATCATTATTTAACCCCTCTCTTAACATTATTTTAATAGGATTAACCTTATGGATACCTCTAGCTAATTGCCAAGCAATAACAAAAACAGAACTTTTTCTTTTGAATAAATAATCACCTCTATTCATTTCTTTTTTTGATTTAAAGAGAGAAACAAAAACTTTCAAAAAGAAATCTGAACGGATAATATTTTCATTTTTTAATTTAATTGCAAGAGAATTTAAAGTATCATTTGAAGATATGTGAATTAATTCACTTTGAGATTTAGTATTATTTTTAGGAGCCGAAAATAAATAATTTGATAAAATAAAAAAAGCTAAAAGCACAGATAGCACACTTAATATTTTAATCAAACTAAAAGGTTCATTAGCTTTTATTTTTAAAGCAGTTTCTTCTGTCTCCATAAATTATACAGGTAAGTTTGTAGGAGGTTTAGCAATCTTTGATTCGACTCTTTTAAAGGTAGGAGTTTCTGAAACCATACCAGGAAAATGAAAAATAGAAGCTAGTTCTTCATTAGAGAGAACAAAAATTTCAGGATTATGAGAAGGAAAGAAAAAACTTATAAGTTTAGGGTATTTAAAAGAATTTTGAATTGGCGGATGAAAAAAAGTTCTGGTACGGTAGAAATTTAACATTCTTCTTTTAATTTTAGTTAGAGCTAATCCAGTCGGATCAGACCATGGTGCATCAAACTGAGTTGAATTAATACGATCAAATTGATTTGCATTTGGAGAAGCATACTGACGAAAGAGAAGTCGCGAAGACCGACGAATACTATTAAATTCTTCCTCAGTATTATATTTTTTATTAGCTAGAGTTATTAAACGAATACCACAATCAAAATGTATCTGTTGCAAATTAATAACCATATCTTTAACAAAAGGATCAACAAAACTTGGAGCTCTAACCTCTTTAGAATCTCTACCTCCGATACCACCTCCTTTTCCAACTTTTGTATAAGGAGCTAATTTTTCTTCTATGTGTTCTAGTGCAATTTTATCAAAATTAACTTTTTTCCCATTTACCTTACTACGATAAGTTTTAATACTTTGTCTAACAATAATTTGAATCCAAACTTGTTGACCTTTTTTAAGTGAACCGAGATATTCAATAACTGGAGTGATTGGATCTATTTTAAATTCTTCTTTTGTCCCTGATTTTAATTCTTCTTGTTGCTTGTAAGTTTTGATTGGATTAGCATCGTGTTTTAATTTTGTGAATTCACAACCCCACATATTCCAATCTCCATTTTTTTCATACTGAGAAACCTTATAAGCATAATCTTCTGTTTCTATAATTTTGGCTTGAGGATATTGAGCATAGATTTGTGTTTCTACTAAACTTCTAATTCTAGTTGGGGTTCTTATAAAGAAATGAACTCGTCCATCAATTGAAACCATCTCAAGTGAAAACCAAAACCATGGTGCACCTTGGATATATATTTCCCAAAATCCTTTATTACTTTGATGGTATAAAGCGTTAGAAAAAATCAATTCCATTGCTGAAGGTGTTTTAATCACATCACGAGGAACTTGAATTTCAAGAAGAACCCACTTTATTCCCATAATAAAGCGTTCTTGTCTATACTCGTGCCATAGATGGAGAGCAGCAATAGATAATGGAATTGGCATTAAATAGCCAATTGCTACAATTATAATTTGTAGTAAATTAATTGAATGTATCGTAAAAAATGTTTCTATCACAATTCTTATTATAGCAAAAAAAATAACTACAATAAAGCAAAAAGAAGAAAGCCTAAGCTTTCTTCTTTTTGCTTTATATTTATTAAACTACAGTATATAATCCTTTTTTATTTTTTTTAAAATATTTTGTGTTTTGAAGATTTACTAAAATTGTATTTTTTTTCAAGTATCTTTCTTTCATAACTTTTTCAATAATATCTTCTTTTGACATTGGTCCGTTTTTTTTGATTAATTCTTTAATAACATCACGAACAATTCCTTTTTTATAACCCCAATCAGACAATGCGTATATTCCACGTCCAACAAGAACAAATCGCGGATCTTTAATAAGTTCATTATGACAAGTCGCTGTGTGGCATCTCTTATCAAAGGTGTCAGCAACAGCTGTAGCAACTTCTCTAAAATGCATAGGAGAACCATGTTTACGCATCATTAGAAAAGCATAGTCTTTAACTCCTCTAGTTTTAATACTTGATGAATTAGATTTTCCCCATTCTCCTAAAGGATTCTTACTTAATTTTTTTGACATAGACAACCACCTTCGAGCAATTTCTTCGTTTTTGTATTGTTCTGATAAATCTTTAACTTCATCAAGAAATCTAGCAACAAGCTCGCTTTCAAGAACTAACTCTTCGTCTGAAATATTTTCATAAAGTTTTTTTAAAGAATTATGAACAACCTCGGAAACATTACTATCAACACTCCATCTTGTTTTAAAATAATTATCTTCTTTGTGTTTTGTAAAATCATCACCTAGAGTTAAATAAAAGTGAATATTATTTTGGGTATATTTATTTTTTGAAATATGATTAATAAAATCTTGCTCTGAAACAATTGCACCTAATGAGTGCATTAACTTTTTTAGCTCTTCAAAGACATCTTTTTCATTCTTGAATGATTCTGATTTTCTGATAAAAATAAGAGCGGCGTTCTCAATCTGACGAACACGCTCACGAGTAATACCATATTTTTTACCAATAGATTCTAGGGTTTTACGTTCAGCAAGATCCGTCAATCCGAACCTATTCACAATTACTTCATGTGCTCGTGGAGATAAATCAGAAAGTATTCTTTTGGTAACCTGTTTTGGTTTGAATGAGATTGTGTTAGCCATTTGAATTTAGAAATTAAAATAATAAATTTTTATCTAAAATTATAATATCACTAGTATTAAGTAAAGTCAACTGTTTTTTTTCTTAGCCGTTTTAACTTTAAACCGATCTTGCTCAGTTAATACTTTTTTACGTAAACGAATATTTTTAGGAGTAATTTCAAGATATTCATCGTCAGCCATAATCTCAAGACCCCTTTCTATCGATAATTTATATGGGGGTTTTACGTTAATTGCCTCATCAGCCCCACTTGATCGCATATTAGAAAGTTGTTTACCTTTAGTAGGATTAACAGACATCTCTTCTCCTTTTGTCACATTCCCAATGACCATTCCTTCATAAACCTCATCTCCATGTTCTATGTAAAGAATTCCTCTTTCCTGTAATGTCCAGAGAGAGAAAGCGGCAGTTTTACCATTAACCATCGAAGTCATAGAACCAACATCTCTCCTTTTAATTAAGCCAGCGTAATCTTTAAATCCAATAAAACGCGAAGTTAAAATTCCTTCCCCTCTAGTATCTATTACAAATTGACCACGATATCCAAGCAACCCACGAGTCGGAATTTCTATTAACATTCTAATAATATTTTCTTTCTCATACATACTAACTATAATTCCTCGACGAGCTGTTAATTTTTCTATAACAGAACCTGAATATTCTTTTTTTACATCAACTGTTACTTCTTCATATGGCTCTAATTTTTTACCATTTTCATTTTTTATAATTACATGAGGTTGAGAAACTTGAAGTTCAAATCCTTCTCGTCTCATATTTTCAAGCAAAATAGCAATGTGCAGTTCACCTCTCCCATAGACAAGATATCCTTCTTTAATTTCTTCTTTATCTTCGTCATTAAAATCAATATGCAACCCAACATTTATCTCAAGCTCTTTTTCTAATCGTTCACGAATATTACGATAAGTTACAAATTTTCCTTCTTTCCCAGCAAAGGGCGAATCATTTACTATAAAATTTAATGAAATAGTTGGTTCATCAATTTCAATAGAGGGTAAAGTTTCTGTTTCTAAATTATCACAAATTGTTTCACCAATATAAACATCTGGAATCCCCGCTATCATTATTATATCTCCAGTAGCTGAATATTCTATTTCTTTTCTTTTTATGCCTTCAAAAGTAAACATCTTACTTATTCGAGAAGTACGAGGTTTGCTGTCGTTATTCTTTATAATAATTTGTGAACCGGTTTTTATTGAACCAGCATAAACTCGAACAATTGCTAAACGACCAAGAAAATTATCATAACCAAGATTAAAAACTTGAGCTTGGAATTTTCCTTCTCTGTTTAGAGAAGCCTCTGGAACTTCTTGTAAAATTAAATCAAGCAAAGGTGATAAATCTTTTGATTCATCGTTTAAATTTAATTTGGCAATTCCATCACGACTAATAGAATATACTGTTTTAAAATCTAATTGTTCGTCAGTGGCCCCTAATTCCAAAAAAAGTTCAAAAACTTCTTCGTGAACTCTTTCAGGATCTGCCGCTTTTTTATCTATTTTATTTATAACAACTATTGGTTTTAATCCCAACTCTAATGATTTTTTTAAAACAAAACGAGTTTGAGGCATTGGACCTTCCTGCGCGTCAACTACCAATAAAACAGAATCAACAGCTTTAAGCACTCGCTCAACTTCAGAACCAAAATCGGCATGACCTGGAGTATCAACAATATTTATTTTAGTTCCTTTATAATTAACAGAAGTATTTTTGGAATAAATAGTAATACCACGCTCAAGCTCAATAGAGTCTGAGTCCATAGACACACCTTCTTCCACCATTCCACATTGTTTCATCATTTGATCGGTTAGAGTGGTTTTGCCATGATCAACATGGGCAATAATAGCAATATTTCTTATTTCGATTGATTTCATATCCATAATTTTTTAATAGAAAGACTCTATCTTATACTACCTACAGTAAATTTACAATGTCATGATAAGTGATTACTACCATGAAGATCATTATTAAACTAAATCCTATGAGATTTATTATGTTAGCAACCTTAGGATTGATGGGTGAACCTTTTATTTTTTCAATTAAAATGAAAAGTAATTGACCACCATCAAGAGCTGGAAATGGAATTAAATTTAAGATAGCTAAATTGATAGAAATAAGAGCTGTAAAAGAAAGTAAATAAATAAAACCAAAACTAGCAGCGTCTCCAACTATTTTAATAATTCCAACTGGTCCAGTAATTCCAGATAAGCTACCATGTCCACTCACACTATTAGCAATTAAATTGTAGAAACCAACAGCTGTTTTAGCTGTTAAGTCTGAAGATAGTTTTAATCCTTCCCAAACAGCTTGATAAAATGGTAAATGAAGTTCTCCTATCATATCCATACTAATTCCAACCATCACCTTTCCACCATTTTTAATTATTGAAGGAGTTACGACAATTTCTTCTGGCTTATTCCCCCTCATTAAAGAAAAATCTATTTTTTCTGTTGGGTGATCTTCTACAAAAGTTTGAACAGCTTTAGCTGGAGAATTAAGAGGTGAGATTTTAATAAAATCTTTATTTGTTTTTAAAGACAAAATTTTATCTCCAGATTTTAATCCAGATTTTTGCGCTGGACTATCAGACAAAACACTGACAATAGTTAAGGCTTGATTTTGAACGACTGCCCCCTTTGGTGCTAATTCAACAGAAGTCGGTAATCCAGAAATAAAACCAATAGAAAGTAACAACCAAGCAACTAAAAAGTTCATAACAACTCCAGCCAATAGAACTCCAACTTTTATATACCAGGGTTTATTACTAAAACTTCTATTTTTATCTTCATCATCTAAAGGTAAATCATCTGGATTTTGACCATGAATTTTTACATATCCACCAAACGGTAGAGCATTAAAATTATATGTTGTTTCGCCAAATTTTTTACCAAAAAGTTTTGGAGGAAATCCGAAAGAAAACTCATCTACTTTAATATTGGATTTTTTAGCAACAATAAAATGCCCAAATTCATGGGACAAGACAAGGACAAGTAAAATTATAAAAAAAATAATAATAGACATATAAACAAAGAGAATTAAATTAACTCATAATCTCCTTCTCTTTTTTCTCGAAAATTAATTCTAGATTTTTATTAATTTCATCAACAGAATTTTGGATATTATTTTTAGCTCTTTTTGTCTCATCTTCAGATAAATCTGCAATTTTATCAATTTCATTCTGCCTTACCTGGCGAACACGAATACGGGAATCTTCTAATTTTTCTTTTAAAATTTTTACCATATTTATTCTATTCTCTGTCGTAATCATAGGAAAAATAGCTCGGACTCCTTCACCATCTGGAGCAACTGACAAGCCAAGATTGGAAGCCAAGATTGCTGTCTCAATATTCTTAATATTATTTTTATCCCACGGAATAATTCTAAGAGTTTTAGAATCTTCAATTGAGATTTGAGCTATATTTTTTATGGGCATTTTTCCATCATAACTATCAACCAAAATAGAATCAAGAACCATCGGAGTTGCTTGACCTGTACGAATTGAAGAATATTCTTTAACTAACCATTCCTCAATTTTTTTTAATTCTATTTTAAAATTTTGTGTATCGTATGACATATATTTTTCTAAATTATAACTTATTTATTAAAACGAATGTTATTATAGCACAAGTGCAAGGTGTTCTAAAATCATTTTCACTGAAGATCCTGGTAAATTTAAATATTTTCTTTTTTCTTGAATTTCTTCTAACACAAATTGGAGTTCTTTATTTTTTTTATTCAGCTTAAACTTTTCAAAAATAATTTTTTCTATTTCATTAATTAATAAAATGCTGTCATTTCTCAATTTACTATTACTCTCAATATTTTTATATTTCTTAATTCTTTTACTTATGAAATCAATCCGTCCTCTCGGGTTTAGAGAAATAAATTCTTGAGCATCTTTTTTGACAAGATTATTTTCTTTTTTAGGAGTAACCACAAGATGAGTTCTCGAACGAATAGTATCAAGTAAAATTGAAGCGTTAGGAACAACAATAAAAAAATGAGTGTTATCAGCCGGCTCTTCAATTATTTTTAAAAGCGTTCTTTCTGCGTCATGATTTATAAAATCAGCCCCGATAATACAAATTCTTTTCCCTCCACCAACTCCTAATTCAGCATGCCATTCTTTTATTTTATTACTATCGGCCATAGTGAAAGAATCATACACTTTCAAAAAAACATCTGGACTTTTACTTTTAATTTCTTCACGGTCTTTTAATAATTCAAGTAAATCATGAGTAACTGTTTCCGGATTCCCTTCTACCACATAACTATGATACAAATTTTCTGGAAATAAATTATTTAAAATATTCATATTATTAATTTAGAGAAATTATTTTTTTGCAAGAATAGCTTTTTTATATTTACCTAAGTGATCTAGAGCTTCCCCTGTTCCCTTGGCAACACATAAAAGTGTATCATCTGCAACATTAGCTTTAACTCCTGTTTTTCTATAAATTAAATCGGCTAGGTTTCTAAGTAAAGAAGAACCTCCAGTCATAATTATTCCGTCATCAATAATATCTGCAGCTAATTCTGGTGGAGTTTGAGAAAGAACATCCTTAATCGCATTTATCATTACTTTCAATTCTTTATCAATAGCTATAACAATCTCATTAGTTGATATTTGAGCTGTTCGTGGAAGACCTTGAATAAAATCTCGCCCTTTAATTGTAATAGTTAATTCTTCCTCAAGAGGAATTGCCGCTCCTATTTTTATTTTAATTAATTCTGCTGTTTTATCGCCAATAGCTAGATTGAATGTTTTTTTAATATAATCTGTAATTGCCTGATCAATTTTATTACCTGCACACTTAACAGAAGTTGAAGAAACTATTCCACCTAAAGAAATAACTGCGATGTCTGTCGTTCCTCCACCAATATCCATTATCATATGTCCTTTTGATTCGTGAATTGGAATACCAGCTCCAATGGCTGCTAAAATTGGCTCACGAACAACATAAGCATTCTGTGCTCCAGCTCTAACCGCCGCTTCTACAACTGCCCGACGCTCTGTTGAAGTAATTCCCGCTGGCACTGAAACCATGACGTCTGGCTTAAATAAATTATATCTACCTAATGTTTTTGTAATAAAATAATGCAACATTGCTTCTGTCACTCTATAATCTGCGATAACTCCATCCTTCATCGGACGATAAACTATAATGCTGTCAGGAGTTTTCCCAATCATTTCTTTCGCCTCAGCACCTATTGCCACAATAGTGTTGTCTTGTTCAGAAACAGCAACAACAGAAGGCTCATTTAAGACAATTCCCTTACCAGGAAGAAAGACCAGCGT
>VAPL010272895.1_pt1 | contig 18383 bp, 23 predicted proteins | sample 3395061 | NCBI WGS metagenome assembly VAPL01 (sample SAMN08290444, study PRJNA428436) | hydrothermal vent metagenome | isolation source: Deep-sea hydrothermal vent chimney 2 | place: Pacific Ocean: Juan De Fuca Ridge | depth 2182 m m | reverse complement strand
CTCGTGATCGCACTGGCACTGCTCCTTGCAGGCGCAGTGGCGCTCCTTGGCACCAAACGACGCAAAGAAGACGGAAACGCCCTGGCGTAACCCCGTCACGCACTACACAGAGAAGGGGGCGTAGCATCCGCTACGCCCCCTCTCTCGCGAGAACCACATGACCTCTCCCCCACGCTACAAATGGCAGCCGACAACGGCCGATATCGCACAACGGTTCGGGATCCTCGAGTCCGATGTCGTACGATTCGACCACAACACGTCGCCGATCGCCACCGATTGGGCAGCAGGGATCGTCGCCCCGATGGCTCGCACGCTCAACGAGTACCCCGGCGCCTCCTATGCGCCTCTGCGAGCCGCAGCAGCCTCCTTCCTCGGTGTTGCACCTGAAAACATCGTCCCGGGTGCGGGTGTCGACGAGTTGATCCTGCTCATCGCCAAAGCGTTCATCACTCCCGGAGCCCGGGCGGCTGCACCCGTCCCCACCTACCCCCTGTACGAGATCGCATCGTTGCACTGCGGTGGGGAGTTCATCGGTGTCCCCTACGACACGGGACTCACCTTCCCCTCTGAGGAGATGAGCCGGGTCTCCGAGACCGCTGAGGTCGTCTGGTTGTGCGTGCCGAACAATCCGACCGGAGAGCGAGTTCCCGATGAAGCGATCTCGGACATCCTGCGCAGAGCGAAGGGCATCGTTGTCATCGATGCTGCCTACGCCGAGTTCGCTGGCGACACCTGGACGCGGTGGGTCGAGCGCTACAACAACCTCCTCGTCCTCCATACGATGTCGAAGGCGTTCGGCCTTGCAGGCCTTCGCGTGGGGTTCGCCATGGGGCGACCCGAGCTCATCGACGCCATCGATGCAGTGCGACCGCCAGGTTCGATCGCCTCGATATCGGCCGAGATCGCAGAGGTCGCTCTCCGTGAGCCCCAACGCATGCACCGCGCGGTACAACGCATCGTCGAGGAGAGGGAGCATCTCGGTGCCTCACTCCATGGACTCGGATTCACCGTGATGTCGTCACGGACGAACTTCATCCTGTGTCATGTCGGCCCCCATGCCCGGGACCTCGCGGCTCGCGTTCTTGCTGAGGGACTCGTTGTGAGGACCTACGAGGCTGGCCACATGCTCGGTGAGTTCCTGCGGTTCACCGTCCGCTCACCAGGCGACAACCGACGACTCGTCGACACGATGCTGGCACATCTTCCGAACAGCATTGCCGGCGCCACGCCCTAGCCTGCTGCCAATGCGCAGGATCGTCCTTCTCTCCCTCCTCACGTCCCTCGTCGCGGCCGCGTGTGCATCCAGCGTGCCCGAGGGCCCACTCCCCGACCCCCCGCCACCGATCACCTATGAGGAGATGGTCACGCTCATAGAGTCGTCGGGAGGCCCGGTGATGGTGAACGTGTGGGCATCGTGGTGCCTCCCCTGCCGCTCCGAGGCACCGCTGATCGCGGCAGGCACGAAGACGCACCCCAACGTCACGTTCATCGGCTTGAACGTCCAGGACAACCCGACCAACGCCTCGATCTTCATGGCCGAGTTCCTGTCCGATGCCGACATGATGCACGTCTCGGATCGCAAGGGGAACATCCCCGTGCAACTCGGAGGTACCCGCGGGGTGCCGATCTCTTTCTTCTACCGGGCGAACGGCGAGCTCGCTGCGACCCATCTCGGGATCATCGACGAGCCGACGCTTGCCCGGTTCCTCGATGAGATCGACCGCTGATGGAGTTCACGCTCCTCGGAGCAGCAGCGATAGCAGTCACAGGGTTCTGGTTGATGCTGCGCTGGGAAGCCAAACGAGGCAACGCCGCAGGTTGCGCGTTGGATCTGTGGGATGCGGGGCTCGTATCGGCAATCACCGGAATCCTGATCGGGCGGCTCGTCGCGATGATACAGACGGGAATCAGCCCGATCTCGAACCCCGCACAGATCATCCTGATCCGCAGCGGGGTCTCCACCGCAGGGGCAGCGATCGGCACACTGCTCGTATTCGCGTTCCTTGCTCGACGCGATCCGATCGTTGCGGGCGACGCGATCGGTCCGGCCGCCCTTGTCGGGCTCGCTGGGTGGCACGCAGGGTGCCTCGTGACCAGCTCCTGCCTCGGTACCGAGTCGTCACTGCCCTGGGCGATTGCACTGCCGGGAAGCGACGTCACCCGCCACCCTGTCGAACTCTACGCCGCGGCAGCTCTCCTGATCGCCGGTGTTGGGCTGGCCCTCTGGAAGCAGCGGGGACGGCCACCGCTGGGGTCGATCATGGGAGCAGCCATCCTCGCTGCCTCCGCCATCCGGCTGGCGACGGAGCCGCTCCGTATCTCGCTCGCCGGCGGCCCGATCTACCTCTACGCCACCGGCATGGTTGTGGGAGCAGCGATCATCATCGCCTCGTTTGTCATGAAAAGTCGTAGCACGTAGTACAACGATCGGCGAATAGACGGACTCGGTCCCTGGGTTGACAGTTCACAGCCCGAGCCATCTCTGGATGCTCAGGTTTCGCCGGTAAACGATGAACGGCGAGCGCCAGCGAGCCTCCTCAAGAACTGATCGACACCAATCGATCGAGTCGCTCCCGAATGGCCGCGTCTCCGATCGCTCCGAACCACACGTCCACGACCACACCCTCGCTCACGAGCACCGACGTAGGTTGCCCTCGCACACCGTAGAGGTTCCATACGCTGTCATCGAGGCCCCACATGAGGTTGTCGGAGAACAGTCCGTCGGCCACTTCGGCAGTTCTGTCCATCTCTGAACGACCGGCGATCGCGACGAAGGCGATCTCATCGAGGTAGTCGTTGGAAACTGTGTCGACGACGGGCAACTCCCGTCGACAGACGCTTCACCACTCTGCCCAGAAGATCATGTACACGGGCTTCGCCTCGCTGGAGAGCGTGAAGGATTCGCCGCTCGCGAGCGCAAGCGTGAAGTCGGGTGCCTCAGGTCCTTCCGGTTTCCCGCCCGAGGCGCCTTGAGAAGATGACTGTGGCGTCGAAGTGGCGGAATCGTCACCGACTGCCGAAGTGGGGTCCCCCGCCGACGAGCAGGCGGCGGCGACGAGCGAGAAGGTGAGCAGCATGACGATACGTTTCATCGGAGGAACCGTAGTCGCCTCCAACAGGTATCAGGACGGTGTTGCAAGCCTCCGGCTCGCCTCGAGCGATCGACGCATAGCGTCGTGAGCGGCTCCCGAATCGATGGCCCGGGCGGCGATCTGAACACCGGACACGAATCCATCTGCGATCCCTGCAAGGACGAGGGCAGGTGCAGCGTTGACGATGGCGGCATCCCGGTACGGACCGGTATCACCGCCGAGCACCGAAAGGGTGATCTCCACGTTGCGCTGTGCATCGCCACCGGCGATGTCTTCGATCCGTGATCTCGTCACGCCGAAGTCCTCCGGCGTGAACTCTGCCTCGGTGATCTCGCCTTCGATGAGGCGGTAGATCCGGGACGGCCCTGCGGTGGACAGTTCATCAAGTCCCTCTTCGCCATACACGACGAAGCCGCGGTCGACACCGCGCTTGGCGAGGACGTCGACCATCAGGCGTGCCATGCGGGCATCCGACGATCCGACGCACATCCGTGCACCGCCTGGATTACACAACGGCCCGAGAAAGTTGAACACGGTACGGACGCCAAGATCCCTGCGAACAGGTACGGCGTGGCGCATCGCAGGGTGGTACCGAGGGGCGAAGAAAAACCCGAAGCCGGTATCGACCGCCATCTCCGCAACGGCTTGGGGTCCGAGCTCGAGATCGAACCCGAGCGCCTCGAGCAGGTCGGCGGAACCGGTCTTGGAGGATGCTGCACGGTTTCCGTGCTTCGCTATGCGGACCCCGGCACCGGCAGCTACGAAAGCCGCCGTCGTCGAGACGTTGAAGGTCCCGTACCCATCCCCACCGGTTCCAACGATGTCCACGGCGTCGGGGATGTCGACCGTCACTGCGACCGACATCATCGCATCGATCATGCCTGCCATCTCGCTCGCCGACTCACCCTTGGTCCGCAACGCAACCAGGAAACCCGCCGCCTGGCTCGCGGTCGCCCTCCCTGAGATGATCTCATCCATAGCCGAGGAGGCTTCCGAGCGACCGAGATCCTCTCCCGCCATGAGTTGGCCGAGCACGTCCGGCCATGAGAATGCGTCCATGACTGCACGATAACGCTGACGATGCCGCATCGGTCAACGATCACCGAACTCCATATATCTGAACATCTGTGCAGATATCGATACTTTGGTACGATGGAGCGCAGACACGACCCGGACGAAGTGAGGACGACGTGGCGAATCCAGCCGTAGTGGCGCGAGGGCTGACCAAGGTCTATGGAGAGGGAGCTACTGCGACCACGGCTCTCGACGACGTCTCGTTCACGATCAAGGCCGGCGAGTTCGTCGTCCTGCTCGGCCCTTCGGGATCAGGCAAGACCACACTCCTCAACCAGATCGGTGCCCTCGAACCACCCACGTCGGGAAGCCTGACCGTCAACGGAGCTGAGATCGCAGGGATGACGGACAAGGCGCGAACCGAGTACCGCAGGTCGACAGTCGGGTTCGTATTCCAGTTCTACAACCTCGTCCCGACCCTCACCGCACATGAGAACGTTGCGCTCATCGCTGAGATCACAGGAGGAGAACCCGACGAGCGATCCGAGGCGATCCTCGCCCGTGTTGGTCTCGAAGACCGATCGGGCAACTTCCCCGGCCAGCTGTCGGGAGGCGAGCAACAACGTGTGGCGATCGCTCGCGGGATCGTCAAAGACCCCCCTCTCCTGCTCTGTGACGAGCCGACGGGGGCACTCGACCTCGAGACGGGTAGACACATCCTGGACCTCCTCAGATCCACAGCAGCGGGAACAGAGAGAACCGTGTTTCTCGTGACACACAACTCAACCATCTCCGAGATGGCCGATCGCATCCTGCACCTTCGCGACGGTCGGATCGTCGGCGACACTTTGGTGGACGATCCGGTACCACCTGCGGAGCTGAACTGGTGAGCTATCTCTCGCGCAAGCGACGGCGGGACATCAGACGCCAGAAGTGGCAGTTCCTCGCAGTCGGGGTGACCGTCGCGATCGGCGTGATGATGTTCACAGCAACCTATGACTCGTACCGAAACCTCACCGTGAGCTACGAGCACACGTACCAGCGGCTCACGTTCGCAGACATGACGATCACCGGTGGATCCACCGGACTGGTCGACGCCGTTGCTGGGATCGAAGGGGTCGAAGCAGTGACCGTGCGCCACACCGCCGAGGTTCCGATCACCATCGGCACTACGACCCTTCGTGGGCGCCTGATCGGCATGCCCGTCCCCGATCAGCCGAAGATCAACAAGATCGACATCGAAAGCGGCCGGTATCTCACGGCGGGTACCGGTCCGGAAGCGGTCGCCGAAACCCACGTCGCCAACACCTTCAAGCTCTCTCCCGGCAGCACGTTGCAGATCGTGGCCGGACCCGGAATCGACGTCACCGTCGTGGGCACAGCTGCCTCCCCCGAGTACCTGTGGCCTGCAGCGAGCACGCAAGAGATCTTCGTCGACCCCAAACAGTTCGGTGTCTTCTTCGTCGACGATGCACTCCTCGCAAGCATCCCCCCGTCGGTTGCGGTCACCGAGACCCTCGTTCTCTACGCCGGCGGCGTCGACGTCGAATCCGTCGACGCCGCCGTTCGCTCGGCTGCCACCGACTCGGGGGCTACGAGCATCCTCACCCAGGCGGACCAGCCGTCGAACTCGGCTCTCCAACTCGATGTCAGCGGCTTCGAGCAGATGTCCATCGCCTTCCCGCTCCTGTTCCTGACGGCTGCAGGCATGGCGATGTATGTGCTGCTCACTCGCACCGTGTTCTCGCAGCGCGCCGTCATCGGGACGCTGCGAGCATCGGGGGTATCTGCTGCAGATCTCCTGCGCCACTATCTCAGTTTCGGCCTGTGGATCGGGACCGTCTCTGCCGTCGTCGGTGTTCTCCTCGGTTCAGTCGCAGGGGCACTGATGACATCTGCGTACACGAGCGCCCTCAGCATCCCAGACACGATCGTGAGTTTCCGACCGCTCACCATCGTCGTTGGAGTGCTGTTCGGGGTGGTCGCCGGAACGCTGTCTGCCACGTTGCCTGCACGCGGTGCATCTCGCATCGCTCCCGCCGAAGCGATGCGAGGCGAGTCGCCGCTCCTATCGGGAGGCAGGAGCCTGATCGAAAAGCTGATCCCTCCACTTTCGTCGCTCCCTGTGCGCACCAGAATGACACTGCGCGGCATCGGCCGAGCGAAACGCCGAAGCTTCTCGACGATACTCGGGGTGGTACTCGCGTTGATCCTCATCCTGGCGTCGGGACTGATGATCGACTCGATGATCAACGTGGTGAACCGGTGGTTCAACGTGATCTCGGTCCAGGATGCCAACGTCATCGCGTCGAGACCTATAGATGCAGCGCTTCTCACCGACATCACCGCCGTCGTCGGTGTCACGCGGGCTGAAAAGGTGTCGAACCTCGGGGCCTCCATCACCACAGACGGAGTGACGTTCGGTACCTCCCTCCAGGCGTTCGAGGCGACGACCGTCATGCACACGTGGACAAACCCTTCGGGGGAACTCCCCGCCTCAGGGTTCCTTGCAGGGGCGGGACTCGCCGACAAGCTGGGCGTCGCGCCCGGCGATCAGGTTCGTATCAACATCCCGACACTCGACACATCGATCACGCTCGAACTCGTCGAGTTCGTCGACGAGCCACTTGGCATCCCTCTCTACATCCGCTACGACGTCCTCGAGGGCGCACTCCGGGCCGCAGGCCTCACAGATCCCGAATCGCTCATGGCCGAGCCGTACGTCACGACGGCGATGACCACGTTCGAGCCCTCGATCAGCCGTGAGACCACGATCGCAGCGATCGAAGGGGTACCAGGGGTGCTGAACGTCCAGGATGCCAGGAGCCTGTACGACCTGCTTCAGGAGTTCCTGGCTCTCTTCTACCTGTTCGGAGGCTTCATGCTTGCCTTCGGTGCAGTCATCGCGTACTCACTCATGTTCAACACCGTATCGATGAACGTCTCGGAACGATCCAGCGAGTTCGCCGCGCTCAAGGCGAGTGGCATGTCGAACCGCACGATCGCATGGATGGTTGCAGGTGAGAACTTCCTCTTGACCGCGATCGGGATCGTTCCAGGTATCGCCCTCGGGACGTGGGTATCGGCGAAGTTCATCGAGTCCTTCAACAACGACGCGTTCACCTTTTCGCTCTCGGTCAACCCGCTCACCATCGTTGCGGCGAGCCTCTCGATGTTCGTCGTCGCATTCGTGTCATTGATACCCGGCATCCGGTCGGTGAAACGTCTCGACATCGGACGTGTGATCCGTGAGCGCGCCGCCTAGATCAACGCCGGCCGATCCTCGAGACCCTCCGGCGTTCCTTGCCGTTCAACCCGCCCCACACGCCGAACCGCTCCTTCGTCACGATCGCGTGGTCGAGACAATCCTCTCGGACGGGGCAGATGGCACAGATCGCGATCGCCGCTCGCTCCTCTGCCTTGGACTGGGGGAAGAAGGAGACATCGGGGGTATCGGTACACGCCGCGAACACTGCCCACGGACGCTCCTCGAGAACGGGAACCTCGAGCGCACCGAACCGGGTTCTGTCATTCATCGTTTCCATCGAGCTTGCCTCTTTCCTGGCTTGATGCCACTGAGACGCTGGCCACCGACGATTCGGTTCCCACCCCAGCGGAACCCGACCTGCAGGCGAACCCGAACAATCGCCCGTGCAGCACCTGGGATTCGGCGCTACCGTTGTAGCGAGTTGGTGAGACGGTCGCGGCTGCGTTGCAGCTGAGGAAAGTCCGGACTCCACAGGGCATGACGCTGGGTAACACCCAGGCGGGGCAACCCGATGGATAGTGCAACAGAGAGCAGACTGCCGATGGCCCGAGAGGGCACAGGCGATGGTGAAACGGTGGGGTAAGAGCCCACCAGCGCTCCGGGTAACCGGGGCGGCTAGGTAAACCCCGTCAGGAGCAAGACCGAGCAGGAACAGGGCTGCCCGTCCGCTACGTTCCGGGTGGGTCGCATGAGGCCGTGCGGTGACGCCGGTCCCAGATAGATGACCGTCCTCGACAGAATCCGGCTTACCGCCAACTCACTCGTGTTGATGGGGCCACCACCGGTGGCCCCATCAACGCGTTTGAAGGATCGTGGTCCGTCTCAGCTCTCCCCACCCTCGCCAGGCGTCACGAGCTTGTAGACGGCCCAGCCGATGAAGGATCCAACCATGGGAGCAACCATGTACACCCACAGCGACGTCGACTCGCCCCCAACGAGCGCAGGACCGAGTGTCCGTGCCGGGTTGACCGAAGTGCCCATCAACTCGAGGAGGAAGGCATCCATGTCTGAGACGCCAAGGATGGCGTTCGGGATGGTGGCCGTGTGGAGGCAACGAAGGCCTTGGAGAAAGCGCTCAACAGCACAAGAGACGCCAGAACGGCCCCTGTGACCTGGGCGATGACGTACATGATGAACGAACTCGCATCGAGCCTGCGATCGATGAGCATCGCAAGGCTCACCGCCGGATTGAAGTGCCCACCGGAGACCTTGCCGTCACACCGCTCTGTATGAGGCCGATCGACCGACCGAACGTACCAACGAGATGTCTAGGATTGGTAGCGCCGGCCCCCGGCGGAGCGTTCAGCGACGACCGGCCCGACGGTTGGTACACGAGGTTGGAACGGTGCGAAGGCGGCACCTAACTGGCAGGAGATTCACGGGAACGAGCCCCCTGGGCTGAAGTCCGAAGCACATAAGGAGATCCACATGGCCTCTCGACGTCTCACGACAGAATCCGGCGCACCCGTCGCTGACAATCAGAACTCGCAGACTGCAGGACAACAGGGTCCCGTCCTGATTCAGGACCATCACCTGATCGAGAAACTCGCCCGATTCAATCGGGAACGCATCCCGGAGCGAATCGTTCACGCCCGCGGATCCGGCGCGTTCGGTTACTTCGAGGTCACCCACGACGTGAGCAAGTGGACAAGGGCCCGTTTCCTGTCCGATGTCGGAAAGAGGACCGATGTGCTCGTCCGGTTCTCGACCGTCGCAGGCGGCCGGGGTGCCCCGGAGGCCGTTCGCGACCCCAGAGGGTTCGCGATCAAGTTCTACACGGAGGACGGCAACTACGACCTCACGGGAAACAACACGCCGATCTTCTTCATCCACGATCCGCTGAAGTTCCCGGATTTCATCCACTCCCAGAAGCCGGACCCGCACACCAACAAGCAGGAGGCGGACAACGTCTGGGACTTCTTCAGCCTGTCCCCAGAAACGACTCACATGTTCACCTGGCTCTTCGGTGACCGCGGGATCCCATCCACGTACCGTCACATGAACGGCTACGGCTCACATACCTTCCAGTGGGTGAACGCCGAAGGTGAGGCGGTGTGGGTCAAGTACCACTTCAAGACGGATCAAGGTGTCGAATCCCTCACGAACGGCGAGGCAGCGACGCTCTCGGGTGAGAACCCCGAGTCGCACACCACGGACCTCATGACGGCGATCGACGGTGGAGACTTCCCGTCATGGACACTCAACGTGCAGATCATGCCGGTCGCAGAGGCGCGCTCGTACAAGATCAACCCGTTCGATGTCACCAAGGTGTGGCCGCACGCCGACTACCCGTTGATCGAGGTCGGGAAGCTCGTCTTGAACCGCAACCCGGAGAACTACTTCGCTGAAGTCGAGCAAGCCGGATTCGACCCTGCTCACTTCGTTCCCGGTATCGGCCCCTCCCCGGACAAGATGCTGCAAGGCAGGCTCTTCGCCTACGGTGATGCGCACCGCTACCGGCTCGGCATCAACCACACGCAACTGCCCGTGAACGCTCCGCATGCGACCACGACCGACAACTACGGCCGGGACGGGATGATGCGTTTCGACGACAACGGTGGGAGCGACAAGAACTACGAACCCAACAGCTTCGGTGGGCCGACCGAGTCGGGTGAGTCGCTCTATGCGGGCATCGAGGTCGACGGAGTGACCGGGAGCTACGACTGGGACAGCCACGAATCGGACGACTTCGAGCAGGCGGGTGCCCTGTACCGCCTGATGGACGACGCCGAGAAACAACGCCTGATCGAATCGATCGCCGGAAACCTCTCACAGGTTTCCAAGGACGAGATCATCGAGAGGTCTCTGGCCCACTTCACCAACGCTGACCCCGAGTACGGAAGCAGGTTGCGTTCAGCGATCGACATGCTGCGTTCCTGAGTCGTCTGCGTACGGCGTCCGGGGCACTCCCGGGCGCCGTACGTGCAATGCCACCCAACCAGAAGGAAGTCATGACACGTTTCGCGTACTTCTGTGGCCATGAACAGTTCCAACCTGAGGTGCTCGTCCGTCACGCCGTGCTCGCTGAAGAGGCGGGCTTCGACATGGTCATGGTCTCGGAACACTTCCATCCGTGGGTGGACGACCTCGGTGCATCAGGGTTCGCCTTCTCGACGATCGCTGCGATGGCACAGGCGACGACGACGATCGGGTTCTCGACGTGGGTCACGACGCCCCTCTGGCGCTACCACCCTGCCGTCGTCGCTCAAGCAGCAGCGACGCTCGATCGGATCAGCGGAGGCCGGTTCTCTCTCGGTGTTGGGACAGGCGAGAATCTCAATGAGGGTCCACTCGGCTACGACTTCCCGAAGTACGCCGAACGGGCATCACGGATGAGTGAGGCGCTCGAGATCATGCGTCGTCTTCTCGATGGGGAGAAGCTCACTTTCGATGGGGAGTGGTACTCGACCGACCGGGCGAAGCTGTACAGCCCGCCGATCCATGTCCTGCCGATATACATGGCTGCGCTCGGCCCCAAATCTGCCGCTCTCGCCGGTCGCAAGGCAGAGGGTGTGATCACGAGCGTCAAGGACCCTGCGAACACGTTCGAGAAAGTGATCGACCCGGCCCGTCGGGCTGCTCGAGAGGCGGGACGAACCCCACCGATGATCCTCGCATCCCGCTGGAGTGTCCGTGCATCGAACGTCGACGATGCCTGGAAAGCGCTCGGCGCCTGGCGAGGGCTGCGGGCACCCGGACGTCTCGAGGCGGTCGATCCGATGGAACTGCGCATCCGCGCCGATCAGATGTCGCGAGACGAGATCCTCTCCATGTACAGCATCGTCGACGGTCCCGATGACTATCTCGATGTCTACACGCCGTTGATCACCGATGTGCACGCCGATGTCGTGACCATCCAGACCACCTCATGCGATCAGGAAGCGACGATCGCGATGATCGGTTCCGAGGTACTCCCCCGGCTCCGTGAACTCGGATAGCGATCAGCCATCGGACGGAACGCTTCCACGTTCCACGACGTCGATCACTGCGAGAGCGCTTCGCGCGAAGTCCTCACCGAACGATCCATCCGCCATCGCGGCCCAGAGGCTCGGAACCACGGTCTCTGCGTAGGCGGCGCGCACGATATCGGCGTTCTCCCCCTCGGGGAGGTTCTCGAACGTGCGAAGCAGCAGGTTCGCGAATCCGTCACCGAGCGAGGCGACCATGTCGACGACCCACGAACCATCGTCGAGCATCCGGGTGATCAAGACGGACTCGGTCGTTGGACCACTCGATATCGGAACACTCGCGAACTCGACGCCTTCGGACGTGAACTGTGTTGCTTGACCGACGGTGAGTGTCGACACAGGCCGCGACGCGAAGTCGCTGAAGCCTTCGGCGAACGAGCGCCAGTACCCCGTCTGCAACTCGAAGGGCACACCTTCGACGAGGTACAGCGCAGTTGTGTCGGCAGATAGTGAGTTCTCGATTCCAAGTATCAGGGCAAGCGAGTCCGGAAGAATCGACTTGGAGGCCGATGCCACGTCTCCATTGTCGATCGCCTCGAACCACGCGACGACGGCGCGTTCGGGTGTGTCGTGACCGGTGGGGGCTGCTTCCGAGGAGGAACATGCAGCGACGAACACGGATAGGACAACGGTGAGTGCGAGAATGCGAATCATTGGAGGGGAGAGTACCTTCCGGGACCCGTAACCGGCCTGCGCTGGTGCCCTTCTCTGGCCATACGAGCGACCGCCGACCTATCGTACGCGCCATGGAATTCTCCTGGCCGAAGGCTGCCGCGGTGGGGATCGTGGCGGGCTTCCTGTCGGGTCTCCTCGGGATCGGTGGTGGCGTGATCGTCGTTCCGGGACTGGTGCTCCTCCTCGGGCTCGACCAGTACTCGGCTGCGGCTACCTCTGTTGCGACCATCGTCCTGACTGCTGCTGCCGGGCTGGTCGCGTTCGGGGCCAACGGCTCAGTCGACTGGGGCACTGCGCTGATCGTGTTCATCGGGGCAGCAACGGGAGCATGGGCGGGGGCCCACTACATGAACAAGATCCCCGAGCACGTCCTTGCGGGCGTATTCACCTTGGTGATGGCGGTAGCGTCGGTCAGGATGTTCTTCTGATGCTCGGGATCATTGGACTCATCCTGCTTGGTGTGTTCGCCGGGTCTCTGGCAGCGACCCTCGGCGTGGGTGGTGGCATCATCTTCGTTCCGGCTCTCGTCGCCCTGTTCGCGTTCGATCAACTCGAAGCTCAAGGAACATCGCTTGCGATCATCGTCATGACCGCGGTCGTCGGGACCGTCATACACGCTCGGGCGGGACGGGTCGACTGGAAGGTCGTTGCCGTCGTCGGCTCGAGCGGCGTCATCGCCGCATTCGGTGCAGCGACGCTCGCTCAGTCCATGAACGAAGAGCTCCTTCGCAAGGTCTTTGCGATCGTCCTGGCACTTCTCGCGGTTCGGATGGGGTTGAGAACCTACGGACTGTGGAGATCCTCATCCGCTGTCGATAGCAGCTGACACGGTTCCGGTTCGCACAAGGGCTTTTCGCGCTTCACGGTCGGAGAGACCTGCTCGCCTCCACAGAACGACGAGGTAGCCGAGGCCGACAGCCTCGCCCACCCACATCACGGGGTTCCTCAGTACATCGATGACGAACCCGGCGAAGGTTGGACCACCGGTCGCTGTGAACTCCGAGCCGAGGAACGGCCACCACAGAGTGGCAGGCTCGTTCCACATCGCATCCAGGAGCAGGTGCATCATGACACCGACGGCAAGAAGCATCCAACGCTTGCGCGACGGACCTCGTCGCGTGAACACGAGAACGGCCACCATGGCAAGAGATGCCGCTGCAATGCCGTGGCTCCAGAGCCGAACCGTCTGAAAGGATGACCAGCCGATTGCTCCGATCGGTGTGTCGATCACATCGGGGAGGATGGCTCCGAACGCAAGGAAGCGAAGATCCATGTTCTGGTCGCGGAAGGCGTAGCGCACGAAAGCGATCGTCGCTCCAACATGCCAGAACAGCATCGATCACACAACGAGGATCGAACGGCAGTGGATGCAACGGGGCGGATCTTCCTTGGTCACTTTTGCTACCTCTGCGGCAGAAAGCTTGAGATGGCAGACGCCGCACACGCCGTCCACGAGGCGACCGACGACCTGGCCGCCCTGAGTGTCACGCAGGTGCTCGTACGTCTCGAGGAGGTACTCGTCAACGAGCGTGACGTCCACTTTCTTCCTCTCCTCCTTCAGCGCCAGTTCCTTGTCGATGACACGCCACCGGTCGGAGATGACCGCCCCGAGCCTCTCCTTCTCGGCTGTCGCCAGCTCGAGTCCCTGCGTCAACCGCTCGACATCCGCCTCCGATTTCTCCTTGTCCTCGATATGGCCGAGTACCTCGTCCTCCATCTTGGACACCTTGGCGTAGAGAAGTTCCACCTCCCTGCGCAGGTAGTCGGCATCTCTCGCCGACATGCCTCCCGCATAGAGGCGGTTCTGTTCCGAAGCTGCCTTCTCCGCTGTGAGCTCGAGCTCGCCGTTGGTTCGATTCAGGTTACGATCGACCTCCTTGAGGTCCTGCCTTGCGGTCTCGAGCTCGGCGGTCAACCGGGCAACCTCTTCATGGGCGTGCTTGTACTCGTCGAGTTCAGGTAACGAGCTTCGCGTGTCGAGGAGCTTGTCGATCTGAAGATCGATCTCCTGAAGGTCCAGGAGGTCGGCAAGGCTCTTCAACTGTTCCACGTCAGTCCTTCCATGGGTCGGGGTCTCCCCCGACCTGTGCTACGTCGTCGATCAATGTGTTGAGTGCAGCGTACAACGCCTCGACACCTGGCCGTTCGGTCGGAACGTGCCCCGCGTCGATGATCGCGAGTCCCCGGTCGAGCGCACGGCGCGCCTCGTGGTGCTTGACGTCCCCCGTGATGAGGACGTCGGCGACGTCGGCTGCGGCGTCGATGAACGATCCTCCCGATCCGGGGACGACGGCGACACGCTCGATCATCGACGCGGCATCTCCCACGATGCGGGTCGACGTGTCGAGTTGGTTCTCGACCGTCTCACGGTAGGCACCCAGCGTCACCGGCTCGACCGAGCCGACGCGTCCGATACACCGGCGAGGATCTCCCTCCTCGCATCCGAATCCGACCATCCCGATCACACCGGCCACCCGCCCGAGGGATTCTGCTGTACCTCCCGGTGCAGCATCGAACGCTGTGTGTACCACGACGACGGACACCCGCCCTCGAGCCAGGGCGAGTGCCCTGCCCTCGGGTGTCGGACCGGCAACGAATGTCGTTGTCGGCACGAACAGGACGGGGTGATAGGAGATGAGGGTGGTGATCCCTGCGTCGAGCACGTCGTGCACGACGCGGGAAGTGACCTCGTGGCAGACACCGGCCTTCGTCACGCGGTCGTACGGGGACCCCACCTGGAGCCCCACCCGATCCCAATCGGCCGCCCGGGACAGGTCGATCAGTTCGTCGAGAGTTTCGAGGAGATCGGAAACAAGCATCATGCGCGATGCTACTCACTCATCGGAGCGTCTTGGAAACCTGGACGAGTCCGCCGTCGAGGACCGCATTGCCGTAGCCGAGGGAAGCCAGGACGGTGGCGATCGGCCTGTTGTCCGGCTGGTACACAGCATGGAACTCACGAACGCCCGCTGCGATACCAGGAGGTTCGAGGAGTCGGAGCAACGTCGACGCAACACCTCGCCTGCGCCATGTCGGATCGACGACGACCGCTACCTCCGCACCGGAGGAGCCTTGCGAACCCTCGTATCGTGAGAGGGCAACGCTGTTGCCAGATTCGTCCATGGAAAGAAGGGCGAGTCGCCATCGATAGTCGACCTCGACAAGGTACCGAACCTGTCGGGGCTGGTCGGGAGGCGCAGCCGAGAAGAACCGCCTGCGGATTGACTCTCCATCACCGAACTCCATGGCATTGAGGACCCTGGCATCATCGTCGGGAACGATGGGCCGAACGAAGATCGTCGACCCGCCGTCGAGGGTCACCCACGTCTCGAGTTCCGTGGGATATCCGCGCGGAATCGTGTCCGGGTACATCGGAGATAAGGATCGATCGGGTGGCACAGCCATACCGCAACGCTACCCGGAAGGAGACCCGTGGCCGCCTATTCCGAAATCCGTGACATACTCCGAGGGAGCACGGTTCGCGCCGTGACACGATCGAGGAGGCACCGTGGACGACATCATCGAGATCGCGACATTCGGAACTGCGTTCGAGGCGAGGGCCGTTAAGGCGCATCTGGCCTCTGAGGGAATCCGCGCATCGGTCCTCACCGACAACGCCGGAGGGGCGATCCCTTCGATGTCACTGCTCGAAGGAGGTGTCCGTCTCGTTGTCGCCGCTTCGGACGTCGAACGTGCACGCAGCGTGCTCGAGGAACGGTTCAGCACCGACGACACCGAGAACGAGGGTGACGAGGGTGCTGAGGTGGTTGACGAAACGACGGAGTGGGATCGGCCTTAGGCGTTCCCGACGCTCGTTCCGATGTCGTTGAACTCGTTGCGTAACGCGTTGCCGAAGAACCCCACCGCAACGACGAGTGCGATCGCGATCAAAGAGACCAAGAGCGCATACTCGACCATGCTTGCACCGGACTCTTTTCGAACGCATCGCCGCACCATGGATGTGAAGTGAACATGCAGTGTGGTTATGTGACGGGCCATGGAGGCATTGTACGTTCGGACTAGTCCTCCCCCAATGGGTCCTCCGACCCATTTCACCCACTGCCAGCAGTTGTACCACCACTTGTCGCGACTTTTGGATCGACTGCCGTCGTCCTCGAGGATCAGTGGATAGCGAGTAGCCGGTGAGTTGACAGTCCACAGATCACCGTTCACAGTCGGAAACCCCGACTGTTTCTGGGTGCCGGTGAGTCGTCGGTAGACGACAAACGGAGAACGGATGTTCCCTCTCCGCGCATCCTCCTCGTAGCGACCCCAGCACCGTTCGGGCGAGGCTCGGTGTGTCGCTGATTCCACGGCGAAGAGCCCCTGTACGCTGGTGCCCTCGACGTTGAAGGGCGACCAGATGCACGATCACGAGCGGTTCACGATGGCGACCGAGGCGATCCACGCCGGAGAGATACACGACGCGTCCGGTGCCCATGTGGCCCCGATCTACCAGACCTCGACGTTCACGTTCGACGACATGTCTGGGGTAGAGGCCATGGGGATGGGCGAATCCGACGCGTACATCTACTCACGGGGCGCCAACCCGTCGCGCAGAGCCCTGGCAGCCAAGATCGCAGCTTTGGAGGGGTGGGACGACCGGGAAGGAGCCTCCACCACCTCCGCAGAGATATTCAGTTCCGGCATGGCCGCCATCACCGCAGCCCTCATGGCCATCGCCAAGGCCGGCGACCACATCATCGCCCAGCAGACACTCTACGGCTCGGCGGACCACCTCATCTCGGATGTGCTCCCAGCGTACGGGATCACGACATCCCGGGTCCCTGGTCTCGAACCTTCCGCGCTCGAGTTGGCCCTCGAAAGCAGGCCCGACACGAAGGTGGTGTACCTCGAGACGCCGGCAAACCCGACGATGGCGATCATCGACATCGCCCGCACCGCCGAGATTGCACACCGCCACGGTGCGCGTGTCGTCGTCGACAACACGTTCGCTACCCCTATCGTGCAACGCCCCCTCGCGCTAGGTGCCGACGTTGTGGTGCACAGCACCACGAAGTACATCAACGGTCACGGCACAGTCATCGGTGGAGCGGTCGTGACGAACGACACGGTGTTGATGGAGGAGGGCATCGGCTCGCTGATCAAGTTCACGGGCGGCGTTCCCAGTGCGTTCGACTGCTGGCTGACGAATCTCGGTCTCAAGACGTTGCCTCTTCGCATGAAGCAGCATGTCACGAACGCGATGTCGGTTGCCGGGTTCCTTCACACCCATCCGGCAGTCACCGCAACACACTATCCGGGCCTCACTTCACATCCCGGCCACGAGATCGCCGCACGACAGATGGATGGGTTCGGTGCAATGCTTGCGTTCGACCTCGGGAGTTACGAAGCGGCGGTGCGGTTCCTCGACCACGTCCGGCTCTGCACGCTCGCTGTGAGCCTTGGCAACATCGACACGCTCGTCGAGCATCCTGCCTCGATGACACATCGTGTCGTCGATCCCCAGGACAGGGTCGCAGCGGGGATCACCGACGGGCTCGTGCGGATGTCGGTCGGACTCGAAGCGGCCGAGGACATCCTCGCCGATGTCGCCCAAGCGCTCGATCGGTAGCCACACACTGCTTCGCCGATACTCGGCTCTACGAGATGATCCCTTGCGTCGGCTTCGCTCTCCTGGCAGCCCGCAAGAGCAGCAACGCGACGATGAACGGGATCACCGTGAGGACGAGGCCGCCACCCAGAACGGATGCCGCCTCATCTGGACTCCCTGCGGCACCGATGATCAGCAGCACCCACAACCCTGCGAGGGCGAGGAGGATGAACAGGCCGAACGCCCTCAGGACCGGCTTGCCCGACGCGTTCTCTCCGGTTCCGCCGAAGCCCGTTGGAGGAGCTGTTGCAGGTACAGGCTGCATGGATGTCACCGGTACCGGCGTGCGCGGTGCGCTCGGCATCCGTCTCGCTCGTTCCGACACCATGGGTTCGTCGGGGCGCGACATCATCCCTCCCATGGAGGTGGATGGGTCCATCATGGCGTCGGGGTCCATCGTCTCGGCCATGGCTTTGGCTATCGCATCGGTGTTCATGGTCTCGGCAACCATCTTCTCGATGTCCTCGGCGCGGCTGACGACCGTGTACGTCCGCGAGTAGACCGTGGGTGCGAAGTCCCTCTTCGCCCTCTTGATCAGTTCGTCGCTCGTTGGGGTGTCACGCATCTTGCCTCCAGTGTAGGCACACAGACCTGGAGCGAGGACGGGTTCGCTGTCCCCCCCCTTTCAGCGGGGACGGCAGAGCGACGCAGGAGCGATGCAGGGGGGAGGGCGAGCCTGCGAGCACGAAGTGGAACCAACCTGTGCGTGGGATCGTGCCGTACCGGGCTCGCAGGCTCACGGTCCCCCCTCG
>VAPL010051490.1_pt1 | contig 18384 bp, 14 predicted proteins | sample 3395061 | NCBI WGS metagenome assembly VAPL01 (sample SAMN08290444, study PRJNA428436) | hydrothermal vent metagenome | isolation source: Deep-sea hydrothermal vent chimney 2 | place: Pacific Ocean: Juan De Fuca Ridge | depth 2182 m m | reverse complement strand
TTTGACAAGGTGAAGAGCGCCGCTCCTGTGGAGTTTGATAGTCAGGGGCTGCGGATTGCCGGCACCTCGTTTATGTATGATTTACGGAGCGGTGATTTCCGAGTTGGTTCAAGAGTGAGCTGCAAATTATGGTGAAAGAAATAAGCGATTTTACTGAGGAGCAGGGCCGTTATCTGCTTAAACTTGCCCGTTTTACCATCATGGGGCATCTGAATCTGCCCCTGCCTCCGGCCGAGGAAGAGGAGCTTGCTGCCCGCCTGACTGATCCAGCCTTTGAGGTTAAACGGGGTGTCTTTGTTACCCTGACCATTGGTGGGGCGCTGCGGGGGTGTATTGGCAGTCTCGCGGCTTATGAGTCTGTCCGCCAGGGGGTACAGCGCCACGCTGTAAATGCCGCTTTCAACGATCAGCGTTTTCCGCCCCTGACGGTTCCTGAATTTGCGAAGGTCGATATCGAGATAAGTATCTTGACTGAGCCTCGTCCTCTGCGATTCTCCAATCTTGATGAACTGTTGGACAGGCTGCGGCCCGGCATTGACGGAGTGATTCTGCGGCGGGGAGCGGCCACCGCTACCTTTCTGCCCCAAGTCTGGGAGCAGCTCCCCAAGGTTGATGAATTCATGCGCCACCTATGTCTCAAGGCTGGATTAGCGCCAGAGGCCTGGCGGCAGCCCGGCTGCGCTATTGAGACCTATCAGGTAAAGTATTTTTCGTTAAACAACGAAAATGAATAAAACGGTCGGCTTTAACTGAATGGCTGACCGTTGTTGTTAGTTATTCGCGGGGCGGTGCTTCTTTGTCCTCACTGGTTAGAATAGCCATATTACTTATCTCTCTGCCCTTTTCAATAATGCCGTTCATCTCTTGAAATTTTTCTTCATACTGATTGACAATTCCCTGGAAAATCTCATAAAGTTGATCATTTTCTCCCAACCGCCCAGCCGCCCGATGTAAAATTATCCGCCCCTGTCTGAGATGCTTAATGGTCTCATTGTAGACTTTTTCTCTCTTTTGGTGTTTCTCCTGTTCAGCATTGATTATGGGTAAGAGCCGCTGAATGGAAAATTCAACTATGAGATCACGGGGGACATTTTCGCGCTGGGCAATAATATTAAGGGATAGAAGCGATTTTCTGCTCAAGACGAAGGTTTTGGGCCGCCGGCCGTTCTTGAGCGCTTGGCAGCCTTTAGCGCCGGCCGCGGCTTTTTCTAAGGCCTGTTCATCTTCAAATAACTGGTCAAAGATTGATTTCTGCTTCAAGCCAAGCTGCGAGGCTGCCAGCCCCAGAAGAGCTATAATCTCATCAGGCAGTCTGAATGTGGCCCGCACTGACTGTCTGCCTTTCAGTGCTTCAGCTGACAGAACGGCCGGGGTTGTATGCTCCTTGCTAATCGTCATTGTCTTCTTTTCCTTTTAAGACGCTATAAAGGTAACTCCTCGTTATATATATTAATAACATTATTCCATTACTAAGTCAAGAAAAGTATAAATAGTAATTAGGAGAGGTTGGAGTAAAAAAATAATTATGTGGCAGTTGACATGGGGGAATAAGTAATTACCTTTTGGAGAAAAGGGACGGGCAGTAGTTAACAGTGATAACTGTAACTAACTGTTTATGGATAAAAATTTAAAACAGGAGGTCGGCTATGTGGACAAGAATTAATGATTTTGATCGTATGTTTGGTGCCATGGATCTGCTTCATTCAAGAATGGGCAGATATTTTGAGGACTATGATCGTCTCCAAGGTCGTGGCCGGGCGCTTAGCGGTGGTGAGTTGCCGTTAACAAATTTTTATGACATCGGTGATCATTTTGAGCTTCAGGTTGAATTACCTGGGATCAGTAAAGAGAATCTGGCCGTCAAGATTCAAGGCAATTATCTCGAAATCAGCGGCACCAGGAAGGCTGAGGCCCCTGAAGGTTACGCGGTGCATCGCGGCGAGAGGGGAGAAATTAGTTTTAACCGTAGTTTCACCCTGCCATCCGATGTTGAAGCTGAAAAGGTAGAGGCTAAGTTGTGCAATGGCCTGTTGACCATGGCCCTGCCCAAGGCGGAGGCGGCCAAGCCCCGGCGTATTGATGTGGTTTGAGATGTGGTTTGAAAAAAATAAAAGTTATTCTTTAAATTGTAAAAACAGATGAATTACAGGAGGCTGATTATGAGCGAGAGAAAGGATATTGTTAAACGGGAAGAGAGGGTTCCGGAGCATAGTATTCCGGTGGTAGCTCCGGCAGTAGATATTTATGAAAATGATGATGAGATACTGCTTCATGCCGATATGCCGGGAGTCGAAAAAGATGACATCAAAGTAAATATCGACAATGGTAAATTGGAACTCAGCGGGGTGCGCAGACTTGCGACAAACGGAGCCGTTAACTGGGAAGAATTTGGCGATGTGGAATTCAGCCGCTCCTTTTCAGTTCCTCAGGCCATTGACGTAAACAAGGTAAACGCGCAACTGCGGGATGGAGTCCTTTATCTGCATCTTCCGAAATCAGATAACGCGAAACCGAGACAAATTGCCATCCAGGCCGCCTGAGTATGCCGCGTGTTCAGGAGGGTGTCCGAAAATGATCGAAAAACTGGTCTCATTTTTCGGGCACTCTCCCATGATCTGGTTAGAGGATGCCTGCCTGGTCTTTAGTTCTCACAGAGAGAGGGAAGATCGTTTTTTCTTCAACGAACTTTTGCCTATCAACCAGCCGATGAGGAATATCCCGCCACCGGCCAGAAACCAGTAAATTCTTGTATTACTGATTAGTTCCTGATTTTGCTGCCGCAGTTTATCGGCCTGCTGGCGCAGCGTATTATAGGTCTTGCTTAGGGCATCGTGGCTTTTCTTGAGCTTGATTACATCTTGGGACTGGGCCAGTAATTCGTTGTATTTATTGCTAATGGCCTCTGATTTGTCTTGTAATTTCCTGTTTGCCGTCTGCTCGGCGTTATCTTGCTCGGTCAGCTTGTTATTGGCGTCCTGCAGTGCCGCCTGCCGTTGAGTTAATTCATCTTTTAAGCTTTTAATCTTTTGGCTGAGGTGTTTATTGGTCAGCACTAAGCGGTTTAATTCTCCTCTCAGCTTAGGGGCTTCAATGGCTCCAGGGGGGTTGGGGATGGTGTATTGAGCCTTGAGCCAGCCGGTAACCCCATTTTCAGTCTGCACCTGTATGTATTGGTTCTGCTTGTCTAAAACGGTAAGCTTCGTGCCTGTTTTCAAGGCCTTTAAGGGAGTGTATGAGGGGCCTGGGCCGTCACGAAGGGTGACAATGAGAGTGTCACTTATATAACGAGTTTCGGGCTGTGTTTCAGCTGCCAGTACAGCGCTTCCCTGCCATATAAGAGTGATAAACAGCAAGAGTCCAGTAATACTTTTTATGGTGCTCATACTTTTCCTCCGTTTAATCCAAGTAACAGCCATGCCCGGTCACCCGGGCACAACGAAACATGAAAGCCCTGATGCGGCCAACATCATTGGCAGGTAACTTTCATATAAACTAACTGCTAAGGTGTATCAGGGCGGGCGTCGTCATACTGCAAAAGAGCCAGCAGCTCAGTCGCAGAAATTTTGTGATTAAGATCAGTACCCTGGAGGAGGTTGTCGGCCAAGTCCCTCTTCTCCTTGTGCAGGGTAACTATTTTTTCTTCAATGGTATCCTTGGTGATGAGACGATAGATGGTTACCGGCCGTTTCTGCCCTATGCGGTGAATACGATCAGAAGCCTGATCTTCCACGGCTGGATTCCACCAGGGATCCATATGGATAACATAGTTGGCCGCCGTCAGGTTCAGGCCCAGGCCGCCGGCCTTGAGACTGATTAAAAAAATGTCTCCTTCACCGGCCTGGAATGCTTCTACCCTCTTTTTACGTTCCCTGGCCGGGGTACTGCCATCGAGATATTGATAATTTATCTCTTTATGGTCTAAAAAATTCTTCAGAATAGTCAAATGGCCGACAAATTGACTGAATACCAGTACCTTATGACCGTTTAATAATAATTCGTCAATAAGTTCTTCGAAAAGGGCCAGTTTGGAACTTTTAATTGGAATTCCCGGCTCCACCATGGCTGGGTTGCAGCAGGCCTGCCGTAGACGCATAATCTCGGCCAGAATACGCATATTGCGGTGCTGTTGCGGGGCGGTCTCGAGAATATTCAAGGCCTCGCGGCGTAATGTCTCGTAAAAGGCGGTCTCCTCCGGACTTAATTCGACGTGGAGATTGATCTCGGTGCGGGGGGGCAGGTCATCAAGAACCTGCGACTTAAGACGCCGGAGGATAAAGGGCCGGATGATTTTTTTAAGTCTCTGCTGAGCCTCGCGGCTTTTATCCCGTTCGATAGGAATAGCGAAGCGGTGGTTAAAAGAGGTTATACTGCCCAATATACCGGGATTTATAAAATTAAATAAATTCCAGAGTTCTCCGAGATTATTCTCCAGCGGTGTACCGGTAGTAATCATTTTGAAGCGCCCCTTTAAACGCATGGCTGCTTTTGAGCGTTTGGTGGCCATATTTTTTATGGCCTGGGCCTCATCGAGGACAATCACCTGCCATTGCCGCGCGGTGAGTATCTCGGCCTCCTGCTGGAGCAGGCCGTAGCTGGTAATAAGCAGATCAAAAGGGCGCAGTTCGTCAATGGTCTGCTGGCGGTCAGTGGGATTCAGTGAAACACAGTTTAAGGTGGGAGCGAAACGCTGGGCCTCGTTGATCCAGTTATAGCACACTGAAGTGGGCGCCAGTACCAGGCAGGGGCCATGGGCGGCCTGGTCGAGCATCAGGGCCAGGGCCTGTACGGTTTTGCCAAGTCCCATTTCATCGGCGAGGCAGGCACCGCAGTTAAGATAGGCCAGCTTGGCCATCCAGGTGAAGCCCTCCCGCTGGTATGAACGCAGACTGGCATTCAGGGTGGAGGGCAGCTCCGGCCTGAATGCCTCGGCCTCATCAATCCTTTTGGCGGCCTCTGACCAATGTTCGTCACTCTCCAATTTACCAAGATTAGCGGTTAGATTATGCAGCAAAGGGGCGGCTGCCTGCGGCAGGCGTAAAAGGTCATCCTGACGGCTGGTTATGGCATTTATGTCATTTAAGTGCTGGAAGAGATCTTCGGTGAGTGACAGATATTCCTGCTCTGAAAGAGGAACGAAACGGCTGTTGTGCTGTTTCACCAGATCCAGAAGCTGGCGGATTTCAATAAGATGATTGTCGTCAACCTGCAGCTTGCCGTTGATGGCGAACCAGTTTTTATGTTTGTTTACTTTGAGGTATAATTGTTCAACTCCGGCCCGTTGCTTGATTCGCAGGTTTTCACCCTGGGGCCATTCAATAACCACATTGTTGGTAAGAGGCTCTAATTCCAGCAGGAAATTCAGGCAGTCCTGGAGGTCGGGCAGTAACCAATGCCAGTTGTCATCCGGTAGACGGCCCATGGAAGGACAGGCGCTTACTACATCATGGGCGGCTTCCTCTTCCATGCTGAGATCTCTTATGGTCTGCAGGCGTTCTCCATCTATATCGGCAATGATTATTCTGGCCCCCGCCCCAGGTTTCATGGCCGGGCCTCCTGCTCCTAATGGCTTGATATTAAAAGAGATATCAAAACCGCCGCGGTTGGGGACAATCTGGCAGTATATTTGGCTGTCTGAGGTTATATTACGCAAGGTGGCGGCGGGGGCTGAGAAATCGGAATAAACGGGGATATGCCCGGCAATACCCGCTAATAAATCTAACACCTTGCTTTTGGCCTTTTCGGGTACCAGAAGTCCGCTGGCACCAATCATGTCGGCTATTTTATGACTTGTTTCGCTTAATTGATAGACCATAACTCTTCCCGGCGGACAGAAACGGGTGATAATTGTTTCATCCGCGGCGGGAAAGGGAGTGAATTTTATTGCCACATTGCGGCGTTCATTTTTGATTCGTAATTGCGGCTCGGCCTGGATAATTTCTAAATGGATCAACTCTTCGTGATCTCGGAAGACCAGGGGATGATTAATCATGGCCAGAATTGCCTGCTCAATATCAAAATAATATTCCAGATTACGGCTGTTGCCTGTCCTTTTGTGGATGGCGGCACATATATTTTTGTCCTGGATACCAAAATCTCGCAGGGCATTGGGCAGGGCTATTTTTTGCAGAGATAAGACCCGGCCTTTACTCCAGCCGGTCTGATGGGAAAATTTTTGTTCCTTGGGGGTAATGGCGATTACTGCCCCGCTTATCTCGTCAATGGTCAGGAGCCAGATAAGGCGAATACTCTGCTCGCTCACCGCGGCGGCATGATTAATAATTGATCTTAGTCCTCTCACCGCCCGCTGCCAGGGTTCTTCGTGGTGGATGGCCTCAATCAGGGGCTGAGTCTGCCAGTTATTACGCCAGGCGGCGGCTGCTTCACGATAGCCGCTGTCACCCGAGGTTAGATAGAGTATTTCCGCCATTTCCTGGGCCAGCCAGTGGTAACCGTTCAGCGCGGCCCGCTCAAAACTATCGGTGAGCGCGGCCTGCAGTTCCGGTGACATTCTCCCCTCTAACCAGAAGGCGGCAAGGCCGGCAAAGAGCGAGGATATACTGTTAAAGGCTGGCGGTGCATAATCAATGGTGCGGAGCTGGGGGTCGGTAATCTGTTTCTGGCGGCAGATGAAGACATCAAAGAGAATTTGGTAGGTCTGGCGGTATAGATGGCTGCCCTTCAGCGGTTTGCGGTCGGTATAAATTTTATGGCGCAGGCTGGCGGCTTCTGGCGACTTCGACTGTAAGAGAGCCAGAAAAAATAATACGCCCTCGAAGCCGGTAAAATAGGCCTCTTCGTCATTATTTATCTGGCGCAGGGTTTGGAGATCAGCCATGAAGATGGTCAAGGCCTCTTCCATATCGCCTTTGACCACGGCCCGCCAGCCATCAAGTCCTAAACCAGTGAGCTGCCCGCCGTGGGCGGCAAGAATTTTTTCCGCCCGCTCAAATTCTCCACGCAGCAACAGGGAAGAGACCAAAAGATACATAAATGACGGATGGCGAAGCATGGGGGGTTGTTCCCCGTCTATGCCGTACTCGAGATAATTAAGATGAACGGTGATGGGCAGCAGGCGGCCCTGGTGATCCTTTAAAATTTCATGCAGGGCCAGAAACTGGATATGATCCGGCATGGTTGCCATCCAGGTGGCGGAGAAGGCCCGGCCGCAGATGTTGACGATGGGGTGTGGGCTGGAGGCGGCAGGTGAGCGTTGATAATAGTTGATGAGGTGCTGATGGAAAGCTGTCGTGTCATGGGAATATAGGGCAATCCGTAAATCACGAATGTCACGGCGGCTGGCCGACTTGTCGGCCTTGTAGGATATTGGTATGGAGGGCAGAACCGCACGTACCGCCTGAGCCAGGGGGGTGAAATGGCCCTCTTTTACCGCCTGACGGGCAACAATTTCCACGATATCGTCGTGACATTGACAGCGGGCGTTAAGCAGGTTTTTCTCCCGCAGATGGGCCAGGCATGGGTGGATCTGGCGGGCATAATCCGCCCTGGGAACATCCGTGGATATTTCGCAGTCATAAAGACATTTTAACAGGGTGGATAGATTTATGGGCTCATGAATAACAGAGGCCAGCTGTAGAACAAGCCGGGAAAAGGGCGGTAATTCTTGATATATCCGGGTAAAATTGTTTAAGGGTGAACTAATTATAGGCATATCAAATGCGGGGCGATCCAATGGCATTTTATGGTTATTATCTTACAGATCAGTATAATTTTTACGCGATGAGCCCGGATACGCGCCTAAGGGAGTGGACAAGCCTTAAGTCGGCAGATAAGGGGCGGACTTTTTATTATAGTCAATAATCAAGCACCCGGAAAGGTATTTTATGCGTTTTGTCTAATTTTAAGTGAGGAAATAAGATGGGGAAAAGAAAGAACAGCAGGTAAAAGGCAGGAAATCAGTAAAAAAGAAAAATATATGTTGTGAAAAGTATTTGCGTAAGGGGAAACATTGTAAAGACTGCCCGGATATGGAGCGCTGCGAGTTTACGGAATCGTAATTTTTTTGCTAAGATTTTGACTTATCCTGAAAAATTAAATAGAATCTTTTAGTTCGTCGTTGGTTATTTTAACAAACAGTTTGAAATATATACATAATATGACATTTAATAATACTGGCCATAAAATTTTGGTTGTTGATGATGAGGCTGCTATCTGTGAATTGATTAAGCATATCGTAGTACATGAGGGCTATGAGGCCTCCACCGCCTCCGGGGTTGATGAGGCCCTGGAAAAGCTGGATCATGATGAATATTCTTTAGTGATATCCGATATCAATATGCCTCATAAAAGCGGTATTGATCTTTTAGATTATCTTCAAAATAATTATGATAAACGTATTGCTGTCCTTATGGTGACGGCGATTGATGATCGGAGTGTAGCCATAAAGACCCTGGAAATGGGGGCTTACGGCTATATAATTAAGCCCTTTGATCGTAACGAGTTGTTGATTAATGTCGCCAATGCCCTTCACCGCTTGCAGTTAGAGATTGATAATTATCGCTATAGTGAGGAGCTGGAGGAGTTGATTAATGAGCGGACGGAGAAGCTGAAACTGGCAGAACTGGAGGTGCGGGCCTCCAGGGAGGAGACTATTTACCGGCTGGCCAAAGCGGCAGAGTTCAGGGACAACGAAACCGCCCAGCACACCATTCGCATGGGATATTTCTGCGGCACTTTGGCCCGGGAAGCCGGGATATCGGATGATTTAAGTGAGAGTCTTCGTCTGGCCGGCCCTCTGCACGATGTTGGCAAGATAGGTATTCCGGATACTATCTTGTTAAAACCCGGCAAACTGACCGTCGAAGAATTTGAAATTATCAAGAAACATTCTGAGATAGGCTATCGGATTTTGTCAGACTCCAAGTCCGATCTACTGAATCTGGGGGCGGTTATCGCCTATACCCACCATGAGAAATTCGATGGCAGCGGTTATCCCCGCGGCCTGGTTGGGAAAGAAATCCCCGGCCCCGGACGTATCGCCGCGGTTTGCGATGTCTTCGACGCCTTGACCTCCGACCGGGTGTATAAGGCGGCCATGACGGTTGATGAGTCACTGGCCATAATGAAGAAGGGACGCGGCAGTCATTTTGATCCGCATTTATTGGATTGTTTTATTAAATGCCTGCCACAGATAATAGCTTTGAAGATGAAATTCGTGGACGGATAAAGCGGAAAATCAGATTGATGACGGGCTGGCTCCCACGCTCCCCCGTGGGAACCCATTTAACCCAATTTTTATGCTCAGGCAGCGGCCGGGCAGGAGGCGGCAGAGGAAACTGGCCGGCTCCAGAAAGGCCGCAAGCGAATTCCGGCGTTTTTGGTGCTTGAGACTATTCTTTCCAGCATGCCGCCGTTCTCGTTTGTCTTGTTCAACTCTACAATCTGCCAGCATTCCGGGTGGGCCGCCAACTCTTTCATTAAGCCAAAATGCTGGCTGTGGCCTGATCTCTCTGCAATTACATGTCCGAGAAGGGGATAGCCTAATAAGGATAAATCGCCGAGGAGATCAAGAATCTTGTGGCGGACAAATTCATCCTTAAAGCGTAGCCCTTCTTCATTCATAACCCCCTTTTCGTCAACAACTACCGCGTTGTCAAGTGAGCCTCCCAGGGCGTAGCCATTGGCCTGTAACTGTTTTACCTGATTAAGAAAACCAAAGGTTCTCGCTGAGGCGATTTCGGCGCTGAAAGACTTGGGAGATATGTCAATGCTGTAACTCTGGTTTTGGATTAAACCATGGGCAAAATCAATGCGGCAGCTGAGGCGCAGACCGTTATGGGGCAGAATCCTGATCTTCTTGTTGCCTTCCTCGTAGGTTATTTCCTTGATGATTTTTAAAAACAGGCGTTTGGATTGCTGGGTCTTACGATTAGCTGATTGCAGATGCTTGACGAATTCCTCGGCGCTGCCGTCCATAATGGGAACTTCGGGGGCGTCAAGCTCGATGGTGGCGTTGTCGATTCCTAAGCCGCTCAAGGCCCCAAGGATATGCTCGGTGGTGGAGAATACCATGTCTTTATCAGCAATGGTGGTTGCCAGGCTGGTATCAATGACCCGGTCAACCAGGGCGGGTATTGACTGCCGACGGCCGATTAATTTAAAACGGATACCGTTGTTGGCCCTGGCCGGTTTTATATTCAGCTTCACCTTGCAGCCTGAGTGCAGACCGATACCGGAGAGGCTGATGCTTTCTTTTAATGTATGTTGTGATGATTCCATTAGTTGCCTTATTTTATATCTATCGTAGAATTATTTAATCTGTTCGTTATATCAAGCAAAGATCGTGCCCAAAATATTGACAAGGTGTAATGGTAGATTAAAATAACGATAATACAAGTTGATAAAGTTGTTTCGGCAGGCGGTGGCTATTGATCCTGGGGCGGCAATGCGGCTGTTGTGGTAAAAAAGACACAGCCGCTCTGCGGCTATTGAAACACAGTTTAGAGAGCGGCGAGGACAAAGCGTTTAAAGTCCTGGGGCATGGTGAGCTTGACCCGTAGTATCCAGAGGGGCAGGGTAAGAGACAGGGCGTTGAGTTTTACCATATCTTTTTCAGTGGTGATAAGGGCTGTGCATCCTGTTTCCTCGGCCTGGCGGTTTAAGGAAATCATATCTTTTTCTTGGAAGGCGTGATGATCCTGAAAACTTGCCGTTTCTATAACCCTTGATTCGGCTATGGCATTTAAGGTCTGGAAAAATGACTCTGGCCGGGCGATGCCGCAGAAGGCCAGCAGCGGGCCGGGAGGCAGAGCGCTTATGGGGCGCTGGATGCCCTGGGGATCAATAAGACTGTCGGCGGTATAATGCCCTCTGAAGATGGGGCGGCCCGGATAAGTTTCAGTAAGCTTCAGGCAGAATGACTTGACCTGCTTCTCATTAATATTTTCAGCCCCATTAATCACGAAGCAGTCCGCCCTTTTTAAGGCTGACCCAGGCTCCCGCCAGGGGCCGCCGGGGAATACCCAAAAGCGTTTCGGCAGGGAGGCTGCATTAAAGAGGGCCAGATTCAGATTCCGGGCCAGGGCGAGGTGCTGAAAGCCGTCATCCAAAATCAAGACATTCGCGAGTCCCTGCTCAACAATATAGCGGCCGGTGATTATCCTTTGGCGGCCGGTGATTACCGGGATTTTCAGCTCCTTAGCCAGTAGTACCGGCTCGTCGCCGGCCTCTTGAGCGGTTAGAAGTATTTTAGCCCCTTCCCTGGAGACTACATTAATTGCCTCCTTACTGCTGCCGCCATAACCCCGACTGAGTACGGCCGGCCGCAGACCGGCTTCTTTAAATAAGCGGCCGAGGTAGATTACCATGGGGGTTTTGCCGGTGCCGCCCATGCTTAAATTACCGACGCTGATTACCGGCAGCGGCAGCCGTTCCTGCCTCTTTAAACCTCTGGCGTAAAGCCAGGCTCGGCAGCTCATCAGCAGGGAGTAGAGAGGAGACAGGGGGCGGCCAAAAAAGAATAGTATCTTGATAATATTATTGCTATTGGTCATGGGCGAGTGAATCTTTGATAATCTCAACATAACGATGGGCGGCTCCCTGATTGCGGTGGATGAGACTGGCCGCCTGCGCTCCCATTTTACGCCTTGTCTCCGGGTTGTTGAGCAGGTCACGCAGGGCGGCTGAAAGTTCAATGGCATTTACCTGCCGGGCTCCGCCGCAGTCTAAAAGATCATGGCTGATCTCCGCGAAGTCCTCCATGTGGGGGCCAAAGAGGATGGGGGTGCCGTGCAGGGCGGGTTCCAGCGGGTTATGACCGCCCTGGGCAATGAGGCTGCCACCCACCAGGGCTATGTCGGCCATGGCGTAAATCGTGGATAATTCGCCCAGGGTGTCAAGAATAATAAGGTTTGTGCTGCCGCCATTGCTGCGTCTGCTGCTGGTTAAATTCATATTTTGGATCAAGCGCTCTATGGTCTCTCGGCGCTCAATGTCGCGGGGGGCTATAATCAGCTCAAAATCAGGGAAATCTTTACGGAGTTTCTTGTAGGCTGTGAGGATTATCTCCTCTTCACCATCATGGGTGCTGCCTGCCACCAGCAGGGGGCCGCCAGCGGCAGGTCTGTTGAATATTGGTTGCTTCCGGGGTTGGGCGGCCGGGGGAGACGGCAGGTCGTATTTGAGATTGCCGGCGGTGATAATCTTCTTTGATTCAACGCCAAGCCGCCGCATATTGGCGGCATCGGACGCCATCTGTACTCCCAGGGCGGTGAAGGAATTAAATAGGGGCCGAAAGAAAAAGGCGGCCCGCTTGTATCCTCTTAAGGAGTGCGTGGTGAGGCGGCCGTTGACAAGTATCATCGGGATGTTACGACATTTAAACTGCCAGATAAAATTGGGCCAGAAATCCGTTTCAATGAGAATAAATATATCTGGGGTCAGGTGGTTAATGTATTTTTTTACCGGCCAGAAGAGATCAAAGGGGAAGGAGATGAGATGATCCACCATGGGGGCTGTGCGGGCCGCGGCGTAGGCCGTGCCGCCTCTCGTCGTGGTGGAGAATATCAGGCAGGCATCCGGCATCTGTCTGCGGATGGCCGTGAGCAGCGGCAGGCTGGAGGCGGCCTCGCCCACGGAGAGGGCGTGTACCCATATGCGCGGCTTCCGGCTCTTGTTGAGCTGGGGCAGAGTGTATCCCAGCCGCTGCCATATTCGCCCCCGATATTTGGGGTTTAAGGCCCAAATGAGCAGGAGGGGACTCAAGGGGATGAGCAGCAAGGTGGTAATTATGTTATATAACAGGATAAAAAAACGCATGGGCGGAGAGGCGGCATCTCTGTAATTTAATTTTGACGTAAATTATCGTAACTATTCAGCCCAACAACCGGGGCGAACCCGGCCTCTATTTTAAAAGTAACAAATTCAATACGTTGTACATTTTGTTTATATGAAAGTCACCTGCCAAGGGTGTTAGCCTTGGCACGATTTTCATGTTTCGTTGTGCCTGGGTGATCGGGCATGGCTGTTACTTAGAATCGTGGTAACTATTCAGCGTGGTGCATAGAAGTAACAATAACCACCGGAGTGCTGTTGAATAGTTACAAATCATCTATAATATCATGAATCTGATTATTGTCCAGCCGCAAGAAATAAGCGGTAATGAGCTTGTTTTGACTGACCAGCGGGCTCGGCATATTCATAAGGTGCTGCGCTGCCGACCGGGGGATAATCTCCGGGTCGGGATGTTGAACGGGGCCATGGGGACGGGGCGGATTATATCCATGGCCCAGGGCAGAGTCTGTCTGAACCTGAGCTTAGACGCGCCGCCGCCGCCGGCCCCGATCCTGAATCTGATTCTCGCTCTGCCCCGGCCGGTAATGCTGAAACGGATTCTGGTGCAGGCCGTGACTCTCGGGGTTAATCATATCTATCTCATAAATGCCAATCGGGTGGAAAAGAGCTTTTTCTCCTCAACTCTGGTCACGGAGGACGGCTGGCGTGATTTTTTGCTCAAAGGGCTTGAGCAGGCGGTGGATACCCGAATGCCAGGATTGTCTATTCACCAGCGTTTTCGCCCCTTTATTGAAGATATTCTGCCGCCCGTTCTGGCCCGCCGGGGCGGTGGAATGATTGTGGCCCATCCCGGCGGCGGGACTGTTATCCCCGCGGGCGGCGGGAGGCAGGCCTTTCTGGCCGTTGGACCGGAGGGCGGCTGGGTGGATTTTGAGATTGAGAAGTTCCAGGCGGCTGGTTTCGCGGTATTTAGTCCGGGGCCGAGGATTATGCGGGTGGATACCGCGGTACCGGCCTTGATGGCCCAGGTCAATATGGCCCTGGCTCCGGCAGAGTCCGGCGGCCGTTAGACAGCCTGAGCCGCACATTGACATTGGTATTCCCGCGCCCCGTGACTTGTCATCTTAGACGGGATCTGACTTTGTCAACCAGAACTCGTAATTCCTTTAAACCGCTTAGATAAAGTATCCCGCCGTAGAGGATAGCGCTGCTGCCAATCATCAGGATAACCGCGCCCATGGCCGTCGTCAGGCCGCTGTTCATCAAGCCTGTCAGCTGATCTCGGAGCAGGAAGAGCCAGACCCACATGCAGAGGGCCGCGAAGATAATTTTGCCAAGGCTGTTAAACAAATATCTTAAAGGGTAGCCGTTCAGCTTGTGATAGAGAACAATACTTAAAAATAAAAAATCACCGAACATAGCGCAGGAGGTAGAGAGGGCAATGGCCCGGTGCTGAAGAGGGCCGATGGTCTGGATTATCATAACGATATTAGTGGCCACGGCGAGGAAGCTCCCCATGACCGGGAATTTGGTGTCGTTTAAGGCATAAAATACCGGGACTGTAATCTTGACAGAGGCGTAGGCAAAGAGTCCCAGGACGTAAAAATTCAGGGCCTGAGCGGTCATGATGGTGTCGCGGGCGGTGAAATGGCCATGTTGAAAAATAATACGGATGATGGGCACCGAGAGATAGTAGAGACCGATGGTGGCGGGGACGGTGAGGCTGAACCCCATGGTCAGGGCCGAGACATAGGTCTCTTTTAAACCCTTTAAGTCTTTGACGGCCGCGCAGCGGGAGACAATGGGCATGGTGGCGATGGATACCGCTACCCCGAAGACACCAATGGGAAATTGAACCAGGCGAAAGGCGTAGTTAAGCCATGAAACACTGCCCACGGCACAGGAGGCTGCGAAATTGGTATTGACAAATATGTTGATCTGGGTGGCGCCCAGTCCCACCACCGCCGGGATCATGAGTCTGAAGACGCGGGTCAGGCCCGGATCACGCCAGTCCATGATTGGTTTAAATTTAAAACCGGTACCCTTCAAGGTGGGTAGTTGTCCGAGCAGTTGCAAAAAGCCGCCGATGAGGGTGCCGGCCGCCATGCCGACAATGGCTGGTTGCCCGAAGCGGGGCATGATGAGGGCGAGAGAGACCCCGCCGATGATGGAACCCAGGTTGAAGAAGCTGGAGGCTATGGAGGGAATGAAAAAACGGTTTTTGCTGTTCAATATACCCATCACCACAGCCGACAGGGAGACAAAGATAAGGAAGGGAAACATGATAACCGTCAGGTACTGGGTGAGAGCGATCTTGCCGGCAACCCTGGAAAAATCAGGGGCGATAAGCATGACGATGGGCCGGGCAAAACACATGCCGATAATGGTGATAATCGAGAGAATTATCCCTATGCAGACTATGACGTTATTGGCCAGCCGCCAGGTGGCGGCGGTTCCTCTGTTCTGGTCGTAATCCGAGAAGACAGCGACAAAGGCGGCGCTCAAAGCCCCTTCGCCAAAAAGGTCGCGCAGGAGGTTGGGAATGCGGAAGGCGACCACAAAGGCGTCATAGTTGGTACCGGCGCCGAAGAGGGCGGCCATAACCTGTTCCCGTATCAGGCCGAGGAATCGGCTGCACATAATGGCGGCACTTATTACTCCGGCGGAGCGGGCGAGGCGGCCGCTGTTTTCTGAGGGGTTTTTCATATTGCTCTGTTCGTTCACTGGTTTGCGAAATAACTGCTTGCTAATAACATGTATCTGATATATTTTATATAATTTTTCTTGATTGTGTTCGGTTAGAGTTTTGCATTAAGGATGGTTGGTGGTTTTGTACCGGGTGGCAGAACGCCGGAAAAATAAAATCAGTTCCTCCATTTCGTAAGCTTATTAGTGCGAATTTTTAACCAGACGCCACTGGGTTTTTCTGCCATCCTCATTTGGGGGTGGCTCTTTTTTTTTAAAGGTAAACAAATGGAACAGCATAAGATAAGGAATGTGGCAATTATCGCTCATGTCGATCATGGTAAGACTACCCTGGTTGATCAGCTTTTTCAACAGAGCGGTATGTTCAGAGAAAATCAGGAGGTTGTCGAGCGTCTCATGGATTCTATGGATCTTGAGAAGGAGCGGGGAATTACCATTACCTCCAAGAATGGCTCCTATATCTATGAGGATCATTTCATTAATATTATTGATACCCCCGGCCATGCCGATTTCGGCGGTCAGGTGGAGCGGGTAATGCGCATGGCGGACGGGGCATTGCTCCTGGTTGATGCCCAGGAAGGGCCTATGCCGCAGACCTATTTTGTCTTGAAAAAGGCCCTGGCCGCCGATATGCCTATTGTCGTTGTCATCAACAAGATAGACAAGCCTGCCGCCCGCTGTGAATGGGTGGTGGATCAGGTTTTTGATCTCTTTGTGAAATTAAATGCCCCGGATGATCTGCTTGATTTTCCGGTGGTTTACGCCTCGGCCAAAGAGGGCTATGCCCGCCATGATCTGGACTCTGATAATATGGATATGAAACCAATATCAGAGCTGATTGTTAAGCATATTCCAGCCCCGCGGGGCTCTGAATCGGCGCCCCTGCAGATGCAGGTTAATACCATTGATTATTCCCCCTATCTTGGTCGTCTTGGTATCGGTAAGGTGGTAAACGGGGTCTTGAGGATTAATAAGGATGTGGCGGTTGTCGGCCGGGATGGCGACATCGCTTCCACCCGGATTTCCAAGATATTCCATTTTGAGGGTAATGAGAAGATTGCCGTCAACGAGGCTGGGGTTGGTGAGATTGTGGCGGTGGCCGGTCTGGATAATGTTACTGTGGGGGTGACCTTTACCGACCCTGATAATCCAGTCCCATTGCCCATTATCGATATTGATCCCCCCACCCTTGCCATGAATTTTATTCCCAACGACTCACCCTTTGCCGGTCAGGAGGGTAAGTATGTAACCTCGCGGCATATTGAGGCCCGGCTGGCCAAAGAGACCCTGGCCGATGTGGCTCTGCATGTTGAACCTCTCACCGATGCCGTGGGTTATCGGGTGGCAGGGCGGGGGGAGCTTCACCTTTCAATTCTCATCGAAAAGATGCGGCGTGAGGGCTATGAATTTCAGGTCACCAGGCCGCAGGTTATCATGCGGGAGATTGATGGTGCCCGACAGGAGCCTTATGAGGAGTTGACCATTGATGTTGATGAGCAGTTTCAGGGCGCGGTTATTGAAAAGCTGGGCGTCTTGAAGGGGCAGATGGTAGAGATGGGAACTCATAACGAAATGACCCGTCTCGTTTACAAGATTCCCACCCGCGGTCTTCTTGGTTTTCGCTCCAAATTTATGACCGATACTAAGGGCATGGGAATTATGAACTATGTCTTTGCTGAATACGGCCCCTATGCCGGGGAGATTATTAACCGCCAGAACGGGGTGATAATTGTGAAGGAAAATTGTACCTCGGTGGCCTATGCCCTCTTTAATCTTCAGGAACGGGGCCGGTTGTTTATCGGGCCGGGTGAAAATGTCTATGCCGGTCAGATAATCGGTGAAAACTGTCGGGGTGAGGATATGGTGGTCAATCCGGCCAAGGGCAAGAAGTTAACTAATATGCGGGCCTCCGGCACAGATGAGGCCGTTATTCTTACCCCCCATATAATTATGACCCTTGAGGACTGTATCGCCTATATTAATGACGATGAGCTGGTGGAGGTAACGCCTAAGTCTATTCGTTTGCGGAAGATTGCCGTGCGGAAACGCTGAGCAGTTATAATTCTGTGGTTATTGTTGCTTCTATGCATCACGCTGAATAATTACAATAGTTTTTGAATTTGGACTGGGAGCGGTTTGACTTTGGGCGTTTATGCTTCATTATTTAATATTGGCTCACGACCGTTTTTTGAGGCGCCAAAAGATTTTCTTGCTGAACTCGACAGCCTCCTGTTGGAGCCGGGCTTGGAGATTAGCCCGGCATCTTACGAGGATGTCGCGGAGATCTACCGGCTTGAGGCTGAAATTGAGGGGGACGACGGGGCTGATTTTGCCACTCTAACCGCCCGCTGGCAGATGTTTGGGGCTGGATTTTTAACGGCCCGGCAGGATGGGCGTTTAGCTGGCTATATTGAGTCTTGCCTTTGGGATCGTCAGCTGCCATATTTTGAAGCTCAGCCGGATTACTTTTCCTCTCAGCACCGCCTGGGGGCGAAAACTCTCTATATTATATTTATCGGGGTGGCCGCTGACTGCCGGAGGCGGGGGGTGGCAAGTTCCCTGCTGGCGGCAGTAAGCCGGGTCGGCCGTTACTATGGAGCCCGCCGTCTACAGGCAGTCAGCCGGGATCATATTATGCCGCTTTACGAGGCCGCCGGCTTTTTACCGGTGACTGCCATGCCTGATTTTCTGCCTGAACCCGCTGTGGATTTTATGCTCATGGAACATAGCCTTTTGTAAAATCGGTATTCGGTAATATTTTGTCAGTGGTGTCTGGTTTTGCGTTAAACCTGGTAGGTGGTTTTATCTCACTGCAATAGTTTAATTTGGTAACTATTCAGCAGCACCCCATCTTCGTCCATTCGGGACTTCTCGAATACAAAAGTATGCTTCGAGGTCCCGAATGAACGAACCTGGAGCACTGCTGAA
>VAPL010014999.1_pt1 | contig 18400 bp, 16 predicted proteins | sample 3395061 | NCBI WGS metagenome assembly VAPL01 (sample SAMN08290444, study PRJNA428436) | hydrothermal vent metagenome | isolation source: Deep-sea hydrothermal vent chimney 2 | place: Pacific Ocean: Juan De Fuca Ridge | depth 2182 m m | reverse complement strand
TGAAGTTTAAAGTCAGGCTAAAGATTGAGTTTGTAACTTTCGATCGGTCTCAACATACACTTAACGCAAGCTACTAATTTTGACGTTTTAACACGAGATGCTGGTTCAAAACATTACCGGCATGACTATAGTATTGAATAATACTCATTCTAACTACCAGCGTCATTCCCGTACGCTTTTAACGGCAGTCCACGGCACCTAAGTTTTTTAACGACCAAATAGCGATTTACCGGTTTTAAAACGCCACACTCGTACGATGCTATAAATTTTAGTTTCCTGCAGGATTTCAGGTGGTAATACTGCAAATGGGGCGGATAAGTTGACAATTTTTTCTGCTGCGGCATCCAGTATTTTGTGTCCGGAAGTTTTTAACACTATTATATTATACACGGAACCATCAGCATTAATTTGTACTTCTAAAGTCACATTGCCCGTTATTTTATTTTTAACGGCGGCATGTGGATAATTAATATTACCAACATGAATCACTTTTTCTTGCCAGGCACTGTCATAAAATGCGTTTTTATGTTTTCTGGCGTTAACGCCTGAGCGAAGTTGTTCAACTTTGCTTGTGTGGCGTTCAATCTGTTTACTAATTCGGCTGGTGAGTTCAGAAATTTGGCTACTATTTAATAATTTAATGCTGGGTTTTTCTTTTTTTGATTCTATCGGTAAGGGATCAACCGTTGGTTGGGTTTTTAATTTAGCGCGATTTTTGTTTATTGTTAACATGTCTAATTGTCGATCAGCCTTTTTTTGTTTTGGCGGAGCGAATTCTTGTCGAGTATTGGGTGCAACATTGTTATCGGCATTTTGATTTGGGTTACTAAAGGGGGAGCTTGGTTGTACTTTTTCTTCAGTATTACCGCCACCCAATTGATTTTCTTGGGCGAGGTAATCAGCTTCTTCCGTTGTTTCATCCGATTTACTGCTAACCAAGGTAACGTCTAATGTTAGTGCTTTATATAAAGTTTCTTCATCTATCGCATCAAAGCTTATTCCTAAAATTAAGACAGCATGAAACGCTAATGCAAAAAAGATCATTAAGCTAAACCGATCCTTGTGGTTAATGCGGTTGTAACGGGGAATGCCGTCAATAATATCTGGGCTAACTGTACTCATTTTTTGTCAAATTACGTAATATATTTCTACTGATTATACCATTTACAATACCAACAATAAGCGCAATGGTCATTAAAATTGGCAACAATCTAAACAGATCCTCATGTGGAATGAATAACAAATAGGCACTGTAAAACTGTCCAAGAATATGTGCTTCTGCAGCTAAGACACTGATTCCTATTGGGCTTAGCTTGATCGGTAGGTAGTATGCAGTTAATGCTAATATGGCACCGATGGCGCCGCTAAAGCTTAATATAAAAGTGGGGGATAAAAATGTTCCGATTAGAATACTTCCAATGATGACCCGGAGCAGGCTGACCCAAACAGCCATACGCCAACCATAGTGAAATAGCACAATAATGGTGATTATGTTTGCTAAGCCTAATTTCATTCCGGGAATTAAATTGGGTAAGCTGCTTTCGAGAATATGAATACTAATTGCTAAAGCAGTAAACCAGGCAACTCGATAATCATCACGGTTTGTTTGTAGTTCATTCATTAACGCAGTTTAACGGTGAAACTGCATCAATGTGTAGTTATTTAGAAAACTAAAATCGACCAAAGGGTCTCATTGGACGAGGCATTGGATCCGTGGAGCCGCCACCACCGCTGTCAGGCATAGGGGCAGGCATCATGGGCGATGGCATCATGGGTGATGACGTAGATGGTTGGTTTGCATCACCAGTACCACTTGGTGTCGTTGGATTATCAGTAATGGATTTATTAAATTGCTGACGAGCAGTTGATCGTGTGTTGCGATTTTGTTGATATCCTTGTCGTGCACCAATGTTCATCGGAGTCGGTCTGGTGCTGCCCCGAATTATAGAGTTATTGCCAATAAACTGTTCAACCTCCCATAACCCAATTTGATTGCGATTAACTTCTATTCGAGTCCAGCGGCCACGATTTTGTTTCAGTATTTGCCGAATACGTGCTGAACGAGTTGAAAATTGTATATTACCTATTTGATAGTTATTGCGGTTACCACGACGGATGAAACCTTGCAGCACCATGTGTTGAACTTGCTTGCCAAATGCTTTATTTGAATAAATTTCATCAGCAACTAATTTACCATTTTGATAACTTGCTCGAACACGGATGGTATCACCAACTTTATAGTAATTAGCTTGTTTGGTGTATATGTTAGAACGCCCTAGTTTTAAGGTGTTTGCCCGGTTACTCGCAATTTGGTCAATTAACCAAATGGATTTTGATTTAGAGACGTTGATATGCGAGGCATAGATAATTCCGCGGTGATCTCGCATACCACTGACTGCAATCATTTGTCCGACATTTGGTAAACGTAATTTCGGATTATTTAGCTTTATTATTTGTCCGATAATTGAGAAACGGCGTTGTTTAATATTAACAGAATCCACTGGCCCAACAACTTCATGGCGAATATTCATTTTTTTAGCAAAGGTTTCATCACCAACACGGTGTGCTAAAATTTCGACGATGTTGCCAATTTCAGGTTGGATGTTATTGTTTGTAATATTGTCAGCCTGTATTTCACTTTGATCGCTAAATTCAACTTCAATACCATTGACAAAAATACTGCCAAAACCAGTGACTTCTCCAATAATACCAGTACCGCCAAGACCTGAGGATTTGGCTATTTGGCCGGTGCCACCTAGCCCTGAACGGCTACCTTGGTGTCCCGTTCCACCAACACCATCATTACGTTTACCTGTACCACCTAAACCATTTGCCAATTGTTTACCGGTACCACCAACACCATTAGGAATGGGTTTGCCTGTGCCGCCAACGCCATTAGGGACGGGTTTGCCGGTACCGCCGATACCAGATTCATCATCACCGTTAAGTGCAATGTTACCGGTGCCACCAACGCCATTGCGTGAATATTGTGCAGGTGGACTGCCGCACGACAGCATGAAACTGATAACGAATAGAATTAAAACATTAGGAATCCGCATCGTCGTCGTTCTCCTGTTGTTTTTGAAACCAATAAAGGCCTAAACGCATACGTTGATCGGCATCAGCTTTGCTTTTATCATTCTTTTGAAGTTCGATAGCTTGTTGATTTAATTCTTGTAATAGCTGCATACCTTGATGTTCAGCAATTTGTCGTAATTTTTCTACCGACTCAGTCGTCAAACTGGAAAAAAATACACTACGTTCCATATAAGGGTTATTGTCTTCTAAAATATTGTGAGTACAAGCAGCTAAGTGATCGTGAACATGGCGACCTAAGAAAAACGCTTTTTCTTTTAAACCTTTTTGCGGTACGAAAGCGGATTGGTTTAGTGATATATTATCAGAATCATCAATGCTAACAATTCCAAGACGTAACCACTCATCCAAAATAGCGCGTGGTCGAACATCTTTGCTGACACTAATGACTAAATCATCAAAGCCAGGCATTGTTTCAGAGCCACTGCGTGTCAGTGGACGAGGTTTACCATTATTGTTTTGGAATTCTTTTGAACCTAACCAACGTGCAACTAATTCAGAGCCTAGTGATGAATTGCTGCTGCTTGGTTCATCGTTTGAACTCGATTCAGTGCGTAACCGAGAAATATCTTTTCGATGTACTCCCGTTAATATAAAAGTACGGCTAATTGAAGGTTTTTTGCCCTTTATGGGTTCCGATTGATCGGCAACTTCCACGTACAGTTCTTTGAACATATCGCGTAACTGAGGATAGGTAATGCCTTTTTCAATCAATAATTTTACTAACGGGCGACACAACCGTCTAACCGCGGAAAGCAGCACAGTATTGGTTTTTAAATGTTCGCTATCGTTCATAAGTTCTGTAAAATTATACGGTTAATTAAGATGCATTTTTATGACTTTACCATTTAATTACGCCATTAACATCAATATGTGGGAAAATATCTCAATTATTTTATCATTGTGTTATCGGCATCAAGTTATATTTAACAATAACATACGATAATTTGGGTAAATTTATTGAGACACAGTCCAAAATACCGTTTATTAAAAGCATAATAAGGATAATATTTAGAATGATTCTACTTCGAGACATAACGGATAGAGAAAAATTAACATTTAAGCAAGCCAATGTTGACGCTATGGTGGCAGGCATGTCTCATTTCAAACGTGTTAATGAACAAGCCGTGACAGCATTTTGCGAGGCTCATGTTAACGCCGAAATTAAAAATGCCGGGCAATCTGAATTAGAGACAATATTTAGTATTGTTAATTCAAAAACAAATGCTGTTGTCGGCTCGATTTGGTATCGATTACACAATGATGCTGTTTATTCCGATTTAGTGTTTATCTGTTGGTTAGGAATTTACCCATCTTTTCGTCGACAAGGTTTTGCGCGAGCAGCTTTAGATCAATTATCAGCGGATTTAAAAACACAGGGCATTGAACGTATGGCTTTACAGGTATTTAACCACCAGCAAGAACCCATGAACTTGTATCAGTCGTATGGCTTTGAACCAAAACGCACCATTATGCACAAATATTTATAATTTAGTAGGGTGGTGGGCATCATTGCCCACCGTAAGTTTATCCATATTTTTTGTTTTCGAGCAGCTCAGATTAATTCGGTGCAACAAGCTCTTGCGCAAATAATATTCCCCAAACAAAATCCACCTGCATGGCATTGAGTGAATTCGTGCCCGGAGTATAATACCAACTTGATTTTGGGGTGCCATTTGAGCTACGTCGATAGCCAAATAAATTTAATTCCGATGCAAAACCGATACTGGTTATCGCCGGTTGACCAGCACTATTGACGGTTGCTTGAGCATGACAAGTCAGACATGATGATGAATTAACAAAACCACCTTCGGTAATTGAGTTGCCCATAACGGTGTTACGGCCTTGTTTTGTCACAAACTCTGTTTGAGTGCCTTTAAGACGATAACTTAACCATGCTTTGTTATTCACCGTTGGTTGTTTTTGATCTTTAATGGCTTTTGTCGCAATTCCTAAATCGCTATAAATCTTTTTTAACGTATTTGAGATTTTCCCTGATGGGTATTTTTTGCCGGTTACAAAAATAGGGGATGCTGATTTGAGTCCATCAGAACTTGTTCGTGGTTTGGTATAATTTTTTGCATAGCCTTTAGGCACTTTATCTGCAGTGTTATAACCAAATGAATCATTACAGCCGGTATAATCGCAGCGTCCCAAATTATCAACGTGTTCGATTGCATACCAATGCCAGTTAGGTAAATCTTTTGATGCTGCGGTTATTGCAACAAGGTAATGCAGGCCAGTTCGAAATCGACTTGAATCATTATCACCTATCGATGATTTCATGTATTGCGTGATGTAAGGATGTTTTTTGTTGTTATGTAATCCTAATTTTTTTGCTTCATCTTCATGTAACCAATCTGATTTAAACATCACTGAGCCAATAGGATATTCAATTCGTACGCCAATGGCGCGATAAGGTGCATTGCTATTAATCGTTGTTTTGGTTAATTCAAATCGTTTGGCTAAGCCTTCTTGATTATACAAATTATTCTTAAACGTATAAGCCCACATAGGGCGGTTACGGTAAACAACTTCGGCCATTTCTTGACGTATAACACGGCCCGGATCGAGCTTATCAATTATTGAGGTTTTTATAGTATGCGGGATATTAAAATGCTGTTTAAAAGCAGGTTTGCCAACGGTTAAAGGTTGTTGTCTCGTTGCCAGATGATCTTCGGGAAAATAAGGGCAGTGAATACCTGGATTATTAGTATTTTTATAACCGGGGTTAGTGGCATTTGATGGTGCGCAGCAGGATGATGCCTTACTGCCTTTAACACACATGGCATAAGGTTTTGCTGGCCAATTATAAGCATCATAAGCCCAGTTTTTCCAAAATTCGGCTTTAATTGCTTCGAGAAATTTTTTCCAAGCAAATGCATCTGGACAACTTGTTGCTGGGTTGGTAATTGCTGTTGGAAAAACTAAGCGCCCCTGTTTTACACTCAGTGAACATTGCGAATCATCTTTTATCTGACTTTTAAAATACACGGTATTATCAATTGCATTTGGGCTGGCATGGGCAACTAATACCATGCTATAAAGTAATGGCAGTAACATTAAAGCAGCAATATATTTATTGTTATAATTCATATTATCATTTTCCTTGTTATACAAAAAATTTAACAGTAGTAAACATCGTTCGCAGGCCTAGGCCAAAAAATAAAATAGAGTTAATGTTTGAAGGTGGTGACTAGAAATAAAAAATGTAGCAGTTTAAATAAGAAAGTCAAAGTAACCGCTTAAACAATATCTTATAAAATAATCTTTAAAATATTGTGTTTTTAATACGAATCGTCTCAAGAGCGATTATATAAAGCCGATACCCATTCTATATAATACGATACACAATCTGGGATTTTTTAATGCTTATTTTTATAAAAAAGTACAATGTTAAAAATACCTTAGGCTGTTACATTACAGTTATAGCATTTAATTTCCTTATTATAAATAATGATTTATTTGCAAAGGGTTTTGAATATACCACTGAAAAAGTAGCAATGCCTGAAAATTGGCTGTCCAAAAAAATCAGTTATGATGCGCAAATAAAATCGGCTGACATTGTTTTATCTTTGGGACAACAAACGCATCCAGCATTAAAGCGTTATGTACAGGCTTATGCAAAAAAACATCATCTAAAAATAGTAGTACAAAAAGGTTCGTGTGGTGTATCGGCTGGAAAATTACGGCGTAAATCAGTTGATATCGGTGCTTACTGTTGTCCGGCTGGAAAGTCAGATCGATTGCCATCATTAAATTTTCACAGTATTGGTATTGCTTCGATTAGCATTGTAGTCCATCCAGATAATCCACTTAGCAATCTGTCTCTGTTGCAGGCTCGTAAGATATTTCAGGGTTCGTATAGTCGGTGGTCGGATTTATCGATTAAAACAGGAACGTTGATACAACGGAAAATTCAACCGGTGGTTCGTTTGCATTGTAAAAAACGTCCCGGTCATTGGCGGGCACTGTTGAAAGACGAAGATCAATTTAGTCCCCGAATCTACGAAGTAGGCGTGGTGCCGGATATGATTAAAAAAGTGGCCGTTAATCCACTTGCGATAGGTTATGAAACGCTTTATATGCTAAAAGTTCATCAAAATAATGGTGCGCTTAAATCACTCAGTATTGATGGCGTAGATCCCGCTGATTTGGATAAATTAGCGAAAGGGCATTATCCTTTTTATCGCTCGTATAGTTTAACCACATGGAGTCATGCGGCCAAAAATCAGCTGGCATTAAAATTAGTTAACGCGATAAAAAAATTTATTGAAAACAATAGCCAACAATTTGAAATTGTACCGGTCAGCATTTTGAAAAAAAATGGTTGGCATTTTTTGGGTGATGAGTTAGTCGCTAGTCCGGATGGAACATCATTAGATACAAGTTTACCGATGCAATAATTACATTTTATTTTATGCGAATTAAAGAATCATTGACGATAAATATGTTGTTTCTAACATTTCTTGTTGGAATTGTTGTGTGGTTTATTTCAGATGCTTATCAAGCTGATAAGCTTAGTGGGATATTTCAAGATAATTTACAACAGCGGTTAATTAGCGAAGCTCGCGAACAAAGAATTCGATTTGACCGCTATGTCAAATCTTTTCAGCCCTCGGTTAAAATGTATGCTAATTCAAATAAAATTACGCAATACGTTAAAAGCAAAAAATGGAAAAAAAACAATAAAATACTATTGTACAATAAGGTTCCTGAATGGTTGCCAACATTGTCTGTGATGCGTCGATTTTTATTACCGCGTTATGCCATGTTAATTGATGAATCTTCAAAGGTTGTCGAAATTTATCATTATAGTAATGAACATCCACCAAATGAATTACTACATTTATCACCGCAATTATTAGAGCTAGCATATAAACAAAGTTATTTGACTTTATTTTATAATCAAGTCTATGTATTTGCGCTCGAACCAATAATAAAAAAATCAGAAAAATCGATTCGACTGTTGATTGCATCACCATTAGATGAAGAGTTTTTGCAAGTTTCGCAAGGGGCTGATGAAGCCAATAGTATTATCGCATTATTAAAAAATGAAGAGTCAACGATTATGTCGAGTAATCGTAGTGATATTATTCCAAACGGTGTTAGCTTGGAACAACTTAGAAAACATTATTTAATCACCGGCGAAGGTTTTTTTGGCTCGGGCTCTTCGGCGATTAATGTGCGTTTGTTATCCCTGAAATCGACAAATGAAGTTGAACGCTTAAAAACTGCAATTATTAGTGATAACCGACAAATACAATTAATTACCGCGTTAGCTTATGTTCTTGCCTTTGGGTTAATCATGTATTGGGTAACTTCACGCATACAAAAAATGACTCGGCGGGTGTTGGATTTTTCTGAAGACATGGAAATTGTGCAACCAGATTTTGCAAAAATCGATCAATTAAAAGAATTGGAAACTCGTTTTGAATTATTAACGTCTGCAATACGCAATGAAACCGCTGAGCTAGAACATCAAGCATATCATGATCCATTAACTGATTTACCGAACCGAAAATTATTAAATTACCGTTTACAGTCTGAATTATTTAAAAATGAATTAAGTGAATCAAAGTTTGTATTACTCATAAGTGATCTCGATAGATTTAAAAAAATTAACGATACCTTAGGACATCATGTTGGTGATTTGGTATTACAACAAGCCGCATCACGTTTATATAATTCTTTACGTAAAAAAGACACAGTCGCACGGTTGGGTGGCGATGAGTTTGGTATGTTGTTACCCGATACCGATGCGGATTCGGCTAAAAAAATTGCATTAAAAATAGTTCAAATATTTGAAGAACCTTTTATTCATGAAAAACAAAATCTATCGGTTGGCATTAGTATCGGTATTGTAGAATTTCCAACACACGGTGTTGATGTTAATATTTTAATGCAACGTGCTGATGTAGCAATGTATAACGCTAAGAAAAATAATGTTGGCTATGAGTTATACGAATCATCAGAAGATACTCATAGTATCGGTCATTTGGCATTAGAGAGTGATTTGCGGTTAGCTATTAATGAAAAATTATTGTTGGTTTATTTTCAACCTAAAATTGATATTGTAAAAAATGAAATTATCGGTGCTGAAGCATTGGTTCGTTGGAATCATGTTGAACGAGGATTTATTCCACCGGATGAATTTATTCCTTTATCAGAACAAATGGGCATGATTTCGACATTAACAGAACATATTGTTGATACAGCATTAAAAAACTGTGCTAAGTGGCATAAAATGGGATATCAAATATCCGTTAGCATTAATATTTCAGCGCATAGTCTACAAGATAAAAAATTTCCAGAATTTATAATTAAGGCCATTCGAAAATATAAATTGGCTCCAAAGTATTGCAATTTGGAGTTAACTGAAAGTGCCTTTATGAAAGATCCATATCAAGCGAAAGAGATTTTAAATGAGTTAAGAAATTTTGGTCTTGATATCTCGATTGATGATTTTGGTACAGGATATTCTTCATTGGCTTATCTAAAACAATTACCGGTTTCTGAGATTAAAATTGATCGTTCTTTTGTTATGGAAATGGATGATGATAAAAACGATGAAGTTATTGTAAAAATTACTATTGATTTAGCGCATAATCTTGGGTTAACGGTTGTTGCTGAAGGCGTTGAAGAAATGAGAACTTTGTTAAAATTACGTCAATTGGGTTGTGAGACTGTGCAAGGTTATTTGTTTAGTGCTCCAATTTCTGAATCTGAGTTTATAAATTATATAGCAAACCATTATGGACAAGATCTTATCAAACTATTGCCTCAAAACTCACTTTAGAAGTTTATCGAGTCAAATACGTTTTTGCCATTTTTAATACTGATCATCATGCCGTTTGGCATACATACTGCGGTAGCACCAACTGACGTCAACCAGCCAGAATGAACGCAGTATTTTTTTGTACAAGGTGAATGGATAAAACGAACCTTGTGGTTTTTAACTTGAATTGTTGCAAGGCCAATTCTGCCAGTTACTTTGTGAATTTTATCCGTTTGGAGAGAAATTTGTTTAGCGGCAGAACCGGTAATACTAATTTGAGCAAATGTAGCGTTACTGGTTTCATTCTTAAATGCCCAATACTGGTTATATAAAAAGGCGACCAGTAGCGTCATTATTAAAATTACAAAGGCGTCACTGCGGGTCATTATATTATAAATCTATAATGGTTTGCTTATTAAAATATTTTTTGGCTTTTGTAAAAATGATATGCGCTTTTGCATTGCTGGGTTCATATAAATGTTACCTTGTTGATCGATTAATAAAACAAATTTTATAGCCATTGATTGCGCTATCTCATGCCATTTTTTGGGGCCAGCAACGAATAGTGCCGTGGCGGCGGCATCGGCTAATGCCGCATTGGGGTGAATAACGGTCACCGACATTGTTTCAGTTGTTGGATAACCCGTTCGGGGATCTAATATATGATGATAGCGTACTCCGTTATAAATGAAGTAGCGTTCATAATCACCGGAAGTGAAAATACTTTCATTTGAATATAAGTCAACGCCTGCGAGTATGTTATTTTTTTCTCTTGGATGTCGGATACCAATGTGCCAAGGTTTATTTCCGTGGCTGCCGATAACCTTGATATCGCCACCGGCATTAATAATGGCGTTATGTATATTATATTTTTTTAAATCATTTATTGCTAGCTCAACTGCGAGTCCTTTTGCCATACCACCAAAGTCTAAAATAATATTGGGGTTGTTGCTTTTCATTTTGATACCCTTTAACTGAATATCTTGCATTGATGTTTTATGTGCTAAAAGAGCTTTAATATCCAAATCAATAGGAGGCTGACTGAGCATATTTTCACTGCTATGAAAGCCCCATAATTTTGTTAGCCCAGCCATTGTTGGGTTAAATAAATTTTGGCTTAGTTTAGAATATTTTTTACCATCGGTTAGCAAGGTATGAATAATGGGGTTATATGAAAACCATTCGGTGGTTTTAATTAATTTATTAACACGAGCTAGTGCTCGGTCATCCCAAGGGTTCCAGGACTTTTGGAGTGTTTTAAAATCGTGTCTGATTGATTTTAATGCCTCATTTGCTCGCATTGAGTGATCACCATAAAGTGTGACGTCAACGATAGTTCCAAATATAAACTGGCTGTCTTTAATTATTTTTTTATTTTCAGGTTTGTTGCATGCGGATAAAACCAGCAAAAATGTCACTATAATGAGTAAAATAGCTTTTGAGCGGGTTGTGATAAACATAAAAGTTTAATTATTTTTAGTGTCGAGATAATTTTTTGCTAATGACATCAAGTAAACTTGCGCTGATATTCAGGTTATAGAGCGAATCGAGCTCGCGAATGCAGGTGGGGCTGGTCACATTGATTTCGGTTAAAAAATCACCAATGACATCAATACCCACAAACAGTAATCCACGTTTTTTTAATTCTGGCGCAATCTGCGCACAAATCCAGTAATCGCGCTCCGTTAGTGCGACACCGACGCCGGTTCCACCTGCCGCGATGTTGGCACGGGTTTCACCTTTGGTTGGGATCCTTGCGAGTGCATAAGCGACTGGTTCGCCATCAATGAGTATGATTCTTTTATCACCCTGAGTTATCTCTGGAATGAATGCTTGTACCATAATTAATTTTTTTCCAAAATTGGTCATTGTTTCAATAATGACATTGATATTTGGATCGGATTTTTGTATGCGAAAGATGGACGCACCACCCATGCCATCGAGTGGCTTTACGATAATGTCTTGTTGTTGCTTTAAAAATTCAATTATTTGATTTTTTTGGCTGGTAATTAGCGTCGCAGGTGAACATTGTGGAAAATTACTGGCAAAAATTTTCTCGTTACAGTCTCGCAAACTTTGTGGATGATTGACCACCAAGGTACCCGCGGCATGAAGTTTGTCTAATAAAAGCGTGCTAAATATGTAATCCATATCAAAAGGAGGATCTTTACGCATAAAAACCACATCTAATTCTGATAGAATAAGCTGTTGTTCGGGTTGTAATGTATACCAGTTGTTTTTGTCATCGATAACGCTTAAAGATTGAGCAGTTGCACAAATTTCATTATTGATAACCGCTAAGTTTTCTTGAAGAATAAAGAACAGTTCCCAACCACGTTTTTGAGCTTCGAGTAAAACAGCAAAACTACTGTCTTTATAGGGTTTAATGTTGGCAATTGGATCCATAATCATGCCTAACCGAATGGCTGGATTGTTAGTGCTTTTTGCTATCTTAGGCATTTTAGGGTATTCCTTAGTTTTTGTGGTTTCAAATTTCTGTAATGAGCTATGCTACTACTATGTGAATAAGTTTGACTAGTTTGATTAAAAAATCGCTTAAGTCGATTTAGGTTTGTCTATAACACATTTTTCAAGTTTATGGGCTTCTTGCCGATATCTTTTAAGTAGTCTTTCATTAGAAGGATTGGTGTTATATCTCAAGCTAACTGAATTACCGAATTATTTCGTAATTACCTTGAGAACTTAGTGGAATAATATAATTTTACATTGCGATTAATGATAGACCTAAATATAGTGTGAGATTAGTGAGTTTGGAGTTTCGAAATTTTAAAATATCCTATAAAATATGGATACTTATGGACTGTTTCTCAAATCTATGTTAAATAACAGGCTACAATTTAACTGTGGGATATGCCCTAAGAAAAGGTTCGATAATCGACGTTATGGCTTGGAACAAAAAATATGCTGGCAAATAAAATGACAGATGAAAACAGTTATCAAAATTTAAAAGTAATGGTAATTGATGATAGTAAAACTATCCGTAGAACTGCTGAGACTCTGCTTAAGAAAGTTGGTTGTGATGTAATAACGGCAACAGATGGTTTTGAAGCTTTAGCTAAAATAGCTGATAATCATCCCGATATAATATTTGTTGATATTATGATGCCTCGACTTGATGGTTATCAGACTACTGCATTAATCAAGAACAACAAAGTTTTTCAAAAAACACCCGTGATAATGTTATCCAGCAAAGATGGTTTGTTTGATCGCGCCCGTGGGCGTATTGTTGGTTCTGAACAATATTTAACGAAGCCCTTCACTAAAGAAGAATTACTCGGTGCTATTAAGCGCCACGTATTTAGTGAGGTTTAATGTATTAATTCTAAAGCTCTAGATTAGAGTCGGTAATAACAAGCAAGTTCTAACCAATAGTCGCATTCAAAAGGAAATTTATAAAGGACGATACTAGCTTGGATGCTTTAGTTTTTCGTTGGCACTTACGTTTATACAAATGGTTTTATAGACAAAATAAGACCATAAAACTTGAGATTTATTTTAGGAGATTAAAATGGCACGAGTATTAATAGTTGATGACTCGCCAACTGAGATTCATGTAATTCGTGGAATTTTAGAACGAAATGGCTTTGAAGTCTTAACTGCTAGCAATGGTGAGGAAGGTATCGATTGCGCTTCAAAAGAAATGCCCGAACTCATTTTAATGGATGTTGTGATGCCTGGGTTAAACGGTTTTCAAGCAACCAGGGCTATTACTAAAGATCCAAAAACACAACATATACCTATTATTATAGTATCAACTAAAGATCAAGAAACGGATCGAGTGTGGGGCTTACGTCAAGGTGCAAAAGAATATATCACCAAGCCGGTTGATGAAGAAAAATTATTACAGAAAATTAATGCGATGATTGGGAGCTAAGTGTTTTAGTGTCTAATTCACTGCATAAGCTTGACCCGATTACACTGCTGCGTGAACTCGAATCACGTAGTCGTCATCATGCAATGGGTTTACCCATGCAGCTTGAAATTCGAAATACCTGGAGTGGTGTTGGATTTCGTCTTGGTGAGGTGCGCTTAGTGCTTGAGATGGATAGTGTTAGTGAGATTTTATCAATACCCAGTTTCACTCGAATTCCTGGTGCTCAGCCGTGGGTTAAAGGTCTGGCTAATGTTCGTGGTACCTTAATTCCCATTATTGATTTACGAGTCTTGTTAAACGCCGGAACGGTGAAACAAGAAAAACGTACGCGAATGTTAGTTATAAAAGAAGATGGCGGTGTTGCCGGTTTCATGGTTGATGAAGTTTATGGTATGCGGCATTTTTTTACGACAGACCGACAAGACGATTTACCAAATGCTGATGAATTTATACAGCCCTATATATTAGGCTCATATGTTCAAAATGATTTGCTTTGGGGCTTGTTTGATATGGGCAAAATATCTTCTAGCACAGCTTTTCATCAAGTTGCTGCTCGAATAGCGTAAACTCATGAATAATGTAAATAATTTAAGTATCAAGAACTAAAACTCGAAAAAGAGAAATGTAAAATGACGGCATTAAATTCAGCAACAACATCAATACTTGGTAGTGGTAAGATCTTAGTCGGCCTGATTGCAGCATTAGTTGTATCCGTGGTGCTGATGGGGCTAGCCTATCTTAAAGTTAATTTTGACGATAGCAATGATAAAGTTTTTATTGCAAAGATTGGTGATCAACGTGTTTTGTCTCAGTCAATTGCAAAGCTTGCATCACAGGCTGCACGAGGACAACTCGATGCATTCCCAACCTTACAAATAACTCGTGATGAATTTGAAGCAATTTTAAGCTATCAGCAAGGCACGGCAAAGGACATGTCGGGTGTACAATCTTTGGATACACTTTCCACGATGTGGGCAAGTTACAGTAAAAACGTTGATACTATTATTTCGCGGCGCGAAACAGTGCGCTCCATGAGAAAGAATATTTTAGGAATTAATGAGTCGATTCCAACCTTGCTGGCACTGACCGATGAAGTTGTGATTATCATGTCGGATCAAAATGCACCGGCAAATCAGGTTTACACCGCCACCCGGCAATTGATGTTAATTCAACGTATCGCTAGTAATGTTGGGCAAGTATTAGAAGGTGGTGAAGAAGCGGTAACCGCAGCGGATAGGTTTGGACGTGATGCGGCATTATTCGGACGTGTTATTGAAGGTATGTTACGCGGTAGTCGCGTTATGGGAATTACGCGAATTAATGAACCAAAAGCACGTAAAAAATTGGGTTTAGTTTCTGCTTTATTTAACAAAATTAGTAATCGGGTTGGTGCAATTTTGGAACGTTCACCTGAAATGTTTCAAGTTTCAGGATCAACCGATGAGATTTTATCTAGCAGTGAAGATCTTGAAGCCCAAATTGAACAGGTTGCCGCAGCCTATGAAGCATCAATTAAATCACGGTTATTACCACTTGCTGCATTAGCGTTAGGTTTGATATCGCTAGTATTACTCGCATTATTAGCCTTTTCTTACTGGATTTATTCCCGAGAGCAGTTAAATATCACGGAAGCTGGACGGCTTCAAACGGAAGAAACCAATAAACGAAATCAACAAGCTATTTTACGCTTACTTGATGAAATGGGTGATTTGGCTGATGGTGATTTAACGGTAGAAGCAACCGTTACCGAAGATATTACCGGCGCGATTTCAGATTCCATCAACTACACCATTGATGCATTGCGTACCTTGGTTATGGCCATTAACGATACAACCAATCAAGTATCATCAGCGGCACAACAGTCACAAGCAACTGCAATGCATTTAGCTGAAGCGAGTGACCATCAAGCACAACAAATTACAGCAGCGAGTACTGCGATTAATGAAATGGCCGTGTCGATTGAGGCGGTTTCTAGCCATGCTGGCGAACTTGCAAACGAAGCGAACAAATCAGTGTCCATGGCAAATAAAGGTGCCGATGCGGTGCAAAAAACCATTAATGGTATGGATAATATTCGTGAGCAAATTCAAGAAACATCAAAACGAATTAAACGTTTGGGTGAAAGCTCACAGGAAATTGGAGATATTGTTGAATTGATTAACGATATTGCAGAACAAACCAATATTCTATCACTAAATGCTGCTATTCAGGCTGCTATGGCCGGTGATGCCGGTCGGGGTTTCGCGGTTGTGGCCGATGAGGTGCAACGACTGGCTGAACGATCAGCTGATGCAACAAAACAAATTGAAGCATTGGTGAAAACAATTCAAACCGATACCCATGAAGCGGTCGCTTCTATGGAAAATAGTACAACTGGGGTGGTAGCTGGAGCCAATCTTGCGCAAAATGCGGGTGAAGCACTAGAGGCTATTGAAACAGTATCAAAACATTTGGCAGATTTGATTACCAATATTTCAGAATCTGCATCGCAACAAGCAAATGCCGCTACAAATATTTCTGATACCATGAACGTAATTCAAGAAATTACCACACAGACTTCTGCGGGTACTAATGAAACAGCGGCATCTATTGGTAATTTAGCCGAATTGGCAAATGAATTACGTCGCTCTGTTGCTGGCTTTAAGCTACCAGCTTAAATACAGAGTTAATGAATTGGAGATAGCCCGAGGGTGAACGCCGTTACTGACATAGTTGAAAACACATCTCATTGGACACTTGATGAAACACCTGTGTTAAGTGATGATGAGTTTTGTCTATGGCAAACTTTAATGGAGCAACGAACTGGCGTTAGTTTGTCGGTCGACCGAAAATCCTTTCTCACTTCTAATTTATTAATTCGAATGCACGAACTTGGTTTAACTCAGCTAGATGCTTATTACACGTTACTTACCTCTAACTCAAACGCCGGAATTATTGAATGGGAAGTATTAGTGGATCGTTTAACTGTACATGAAACACGATTTTTTAGAGATAAGGGCGCATTAGAATTAGTTGGAAAGAACTATCTAACCTCAAAAACAGGAATTATAGGCAATCAAAATTCGATACAAATTTGGAGTGTTGGTTGTGCTACCGGTGAAGAGCCCTATTCAATAGCGATTGCACTCGATTATTTTATGCGTATTAATAATATTGAAGGATACCTAGGTGTTTTTGCTAGTGATATTAGCGGCACGGCAATTGCGAAAGGTCGCAATGGTGTTTACCACCGTAATCGATTAACAAATCTACCGGTAGAATATTTAAGAGAATATTTTATGCCGATGGATTTAGATCACTACAGAATCGTTGATTCAATACGTGATCGAATATGTTTTTCTAAATTAAATTTAATGAATATGGGTAATGCATGTATTGCTGATATGGATATAATTTATTGTCAAAATGTACTTATTTATTTCAAGCGAGAAAAACGTATCAAAATATTAGATCAACTTGTTACCAGACTAAAACCAGGAGGGTTATTAGTGTTAGGTCCAGGAGAAATCACATCTTGGCAAAACTCTTTAGTGAAGCAGATATCCGAGAATCATGTGCTTGCATTTAAGCGATTAGAGGAAGGCAAATATAATGGCTGATTCAGGATTTAGACATGAGCTCGATATTAATACTCTTAGCTGGGTAAAAAGTGAGATTGATACAACTCTAGAACAAGCTCAAAAAGCTTTAGAGGTTTATGAAGAATCACCAGAAGATGATTCTCAAATTAAGTTTTGTTTAAACTATCTTCATCAGGTACACGGCACATTAAAAATGGTGGAGCTCTATGGCGCATCATTAGTTGCCGAAGAGTTAGAGACTTTGACTCAAGCATTGAGCGAAGGTAATGTTTCAAATAAAGATGAAACTTTTCAGGTTTTAATTAAAGGCATGGTGCAACTGCCCGATTATTTAGAAAAATTATTGGGTGGCCAAAATGATATCCCGGTAGTTTTGCTACCGTTATTAAATGATATGCGCGCTGCCCGTGGTGAGAATCTTCTTACTGAGAATGCATTGTTTTCTCCTAATATGGATATAGCGGTACCCGAACAAGAATCGGCTCTTAATAATAGCGGTGAAGGCAATATACAAGAACTCGCTAAAAAATTACGTCACTCCTACCATGTTGGTTTGTTACATTGGTTTACAGAAAAAAATATTCCTGCAGGAATAAAATTAGTTTCGAAAGTGGTTAATGAATTACGAGAAGCTGCGACTGATTCTGAAGTTAATAAATTACTTTGGATTGTCAGTGGTGTTATGGAAGGTTTGCGCCAAGGTGGTTTAGAATCGAGCATTGCGGTAAAACTATTGGCCGGCAATGTTGATCGCGAAATTAAAAAAATAATTGATCAAGGTGAAGGTCAATATCAACAAAACTCGCCAAAAGATTTAATTAAAAATTTACTCTATTATGTTTCTTGTTCATCTAGCAATGGTGATGTGGTAAAAGGCATTAAACAAGCTTATAAGCTGCAAGACATCATGCCTAATACTAAAACACTTGAGAAAGCCAGAGCTGATCTTGAAGGGCCAAATGCAGCATTAATGCAAACTGTGTCAACAGTATTAATGGAAGAATTAACTCAAGTAAAAGATAATCTGGATGTTTTTGTTCGTTCAGAAAG
>VAPL010292828.1_pt1 | contig 18419 bp, 17 predicted proteins | sample 3395061 | NCBI WGS metagenome assembly VAPL01 (sample SAMN08290444, study PRJNA428436) | hydrothermal vent metagenome | isolation source: Deep-sea hydrothermal vent chimney 2 | place: Pacific Ocean: Juan De Fuca Ridge | depth 2182 m m | reverse complement strand
GCCTTTATCGACGCCAGCATTTCCGTCTGCGTTATTTCGGCGGGAAAATTGTGTTCTTCGAAGAGCACCCCGGATTTTTCGGCGGAGCGCCGTTGATTGCGAACGTAAAGTCCGATGGCTTCCACGTTACCGATGGTGATCGACTTCAACCGGGGCGGCCAACCATCGTTTTGCAGTGATTCTATATCTTCCGAAAGTGATTCGATGATATTTACCGCCAGTTTCCGGCCATCAATATTCTTGTGCGTCATTTCGATTTCCCGGTTCCCGTAGCGCATTGAAAAAAAGAAGGCGGCGGCCTGTATTGGGCGTACAGGAGGGAGTCTAAAAAAGGCCAATAACCTTGCCCGTATTATCAATGTCAATCCTGTTCGCGGCGGGAATGCGCGGCAAACCGGGCATGGTCATGATATTGCCGCACACGGCCACGACAAATTCGGCGCCCGCGTTAAGGCGAATTTCGCGTATTTGCAGAACATGATTTTCCGGGGCGCCCCTGAGCGCCGGATCGGAGGAAAACGAATACTGCGTTTTGGCTATGCACACCGGCAAATGCCCGTACCCGGTTTCCTGCAATTGCCTGATATCGTTTCTGACCCTGGTGTCTGCAATTACTTCATCGGCCCGGTAGATCTTGGAGGCGATCGCCGAAATTTTTTCCCAAAGGGGTTCCGAATCCTCGTACACAAACCGCAAATTAGGACGTTCTCCCTCGATTGTCTCGACCACGGCCTGGGCAAGATCAACCGCACCCTCGCCGCCGTTCGCCCAATGGTCGGCCAGCACGACCCTGGCGCCCAGCTCTTCCATTCGTGTGCGGATCGCCTTGATTTCGGCGGCCGTATCACTGCTGAAACGGTTGATGGCGACGATACAGGGCAGGCCAAAATGGAACCGCACATTTTCAACGTGGCGTTCCAGGTTTGCCAGACCAAGATTAAGGGCCGGGACGTTTTCATCTTCCAATGCGGCCCGCTCGATGCCGCCGTGATATTTCAGGGCCCGCACCGTCGCCACGACAACGGCCGCATCCGGAACCAATCCGGCCTTTCGGCACTTGATATCGATAAATTTCTCGGCCCCCAGGTCGGCCCCAAATCCGGCTTCGGTGACCACGTAATCGGCAAGTTTCAGGGCGCTTTTAGTGGCGATCACCGAATTGCAGCCATGGGCGATATTGGCGAACGGACCGCCGTGTATCATCGCCGGGTTGTTTTCCAGGGTTTGCACCAGATTGGGCTTCAGGGCTTCCTTCAGCAGCACCGACATGGGACCGTGCGCCTTCAGGTCCATGGCCCTGACCGGCCCGCCCTGGCTATCCTTGGCAACTATTATGTTACCCAGTCTTGTTTTCATGTCGGCCAGCGAAGTCGACAGGCAAAATATCGCCATCACTTCCGATGCCACGACGATATCGAAGCCGTCGCTGCGGGGAACGCCGTGGGCGATGCCGCCCAGGCCAATCACCGCATTGCGTAACGCCCGGTCGTTCATATCGATAACCCGTTTCCAGGTAATGCGGCGCGGGTCGATACCCAGCTCGTTACCATGATGCAGGTGATTGTCAATCAACGCCGACAACAGGTTGTGAGCAAGGCCGATGGCATGGAAATCGCCGGTAAAATGCAAATTGATATCTTCCATGGGAATAACCTGCGCCATGCCGCCGCCGGCGGCGCCGCCTTTCATTCCGAAACACGGCCCCAATGACGGCTCGCGCAGGCAAATCAGTGTCTTCTTGCCAATTTTGTTCAGGGCATCGCCAAGACCGACCGATGTGGTTGTTTTCCCCTCGCCCGCCGGGGTCGGCGTCATCGCCGTTACCAGAATCAGGCGGCCGTCGGGCCGGTCCTTCAGGCTGTCGATAAAGTCCAGATCAATTTTCGCCTTGAAATGACCGAACGGTTCCAGGTGCCGGTCGTCGATGCCCAGGCGGTCCCTGGCTATATCGATGATCCGTTTCGGTTGCGCGCTCTGCGCAATCTCGATATCGCTTTTCATTTTGCTCAACTCCTCGGGTTTTCCAAAAACGACGGTCGGAACCATCTGCCATTAAAATTCATTAATACATTTACGTTTTCGTTAGATTTTGATCTTTACTCTGGCGCCTGTTCATCGGCGCTCTTCCGCTGCATGATGGCCGCGTACATGGCCACGCAGAAGGGCACGCTGTAGGTCAGGAGAAGCCGCGGAAGATCAAGAGAAGCGCCATCGGTTATAACCTTTCCCTGGTTTATCAGGTTGAGTATCGTGCCGACGACGACACAGACCTTAAGCGCCCTTATCACCATTTCCCTGGTTATCAACCCCATGCATTCCATCCCTTGGCCGGATCCGTTCCGCCGGATCGGCGGTAAAACCCCGGTTCCCCCGGCGTCCGATCAGTATTGACATATTGAATATTTAAATCTATCGTTTACGTCAAGTTTTAATTTATTGCCGTAAATTGAAATATTCGGTCGGCAGGCATTTTCAGGGAGGCCGTGCGGGCGCGGTCAGTCGCCATGAACAGATTCAGGGAAAATCTGGCGAGCGGGGTGTTTTCAAAGACCATCGAGGTAGTGCCGGCATCGAGAAAATTGCTGAAAGACCACCTTGCCCAGATTCGGGCCCTGGCCGACCACCTGGTCACCGATCCCGGATTTTCGGGTTTCAGCATCACCGACCGGGTTCATTCGCTGGAAGACCACGACCCCATCGACGTCGCGGCCCGCATAATCGATTTAACGGGTATTCAGCCCCTGCCGCATTTTTCCGGCAAGGGGCGGGGCAATCATGATCTCCGATACGCTTTGAACCGGATGCAATCCTGGGGCCTGAAAAACTTGCTGCTGGTTTCCGGCGACCGCCTGGGCGTGTCCACGCATCGTGATCGCGTGCGGTATCTGGAATCGGTGCCGGCATTGCGTGAATCCCGCAACACCGGCGACCGGCTGTTTCTCGGCGGTGCCGTATGTCCGTTTAAGTACACCGAGGAATCGGCCATGTCCCAGTACCTGAAACTGGGGCGCAAGGTAAGCGCCGGCGCGGATTTTGTCATAACCCAACTGGGCTTCGACATGCAAAAGTTCGCGGAGATCATCCGCTGGAGCCAGGCCCGGGATTACGACATCAAAATCATCGCCAACGTTATGGCATTGACCGCCGGTCGGGCCCGCTTTATCCGCAACCGTGCAATTCCCGGAATTGTTATTTCGGATGATCTGCTGGCGCTGTTGCAGCATGAAGAACTGACATCCAGTGACAAGGGGAAACAACGGGCCTTCGAACGTCTGGCCCTGCAAATAACCGGGCTTGAATTGCTTGGATACAAGGGCATCCAGCTAACCGGCATCGGATCGCCGGACGACCTTGTTGTGCTGGAAAACGCGGGACGGGAATTTGGACAAAAGGCAACCTGCCTGGCGGAATGGAACAGGCAATGGAAAGCGCTGCATATTGGACCGTCGGGCGCCCTTCATTCGGCCGCCCCCGCCGGAGGCTGGTATCTGGGCGCCCGGAACGACGCCAGGCCCAGCGTCCCGGAACGGATCAAATTCAAGGCCCTGAACACCCTGCATGACCGGATGTTCGCCGCCGATACCGTCGCCTACCGGGCCATGGTGCCATTGATGAAATACATACCAGCGGACAAGACCCATGGGGCGAACCGGGCGCTGAGATGTATCGAATTTGCACTGAAAAAACCGGTTGTCGGATGCGATACCTGCGGCACCTGTCGGCTGGCGCAGACGCAATATGTGTGCCCGGAAACCTGCCCCAAGGGACTTTCAAACGGCCCCTGCGGCGGGTCCAGCGAAACGGTTTGCGAATACGGGCATCAGGAATGCATCCATCTGAAAAAATACCGGTTGGCGAAATTTTCCGGTCAACTCGACTATCTGGAACTCGCCTTCGAACCCGCCGTGGATATTTCATCCCGGCGAAGCTGTTCCTGGCCCAATCATTTCAGGGGAAGCGACGGGACATGAATGTGGCATTACCGGAAACCCGGGCCGGTGGCGCGATTACGCTGACACGCGGGGCGATCAGCGGAAAGGACCGGATTTTCATAAGCGAACTGGAAATATCCGTAGAAATACAAAACCACGGCTTCGCGCACCGTGTTCCGCTGCTTGTCGATATCGATCTGTACGCTTCGGCGACACCGGCTTCGGTAACCGACGACATCGAATTGACCCTGGATTACACGTTGGCCGCGAATGCCGCCAGAAATACGGCGGCAACAGGACGTTTCCGTGACCTTGATTCCTATGGCCGGCATCTCGGTGCCCGGCTCGAGGACCTTTTCCCGCAGGTGCCGACGGCTATTCGCCTGTGGCCCAATGGACCTCCGGTCCATGATTTTTTCTAACGTTTTATATGGATTTCCATATTCATCTTTTAGGAATTTTCCCAGTTATTATAGGCAATTTCAAAATATCTCTTGCCACATCTTATTGTTTTTATATAACGTCAACGTTTGATTTAATAAACTAGGAGGACGTTATGGCAGAGACGAAAAGAAAGAAAGTCACCTTGAAAACCATTGCCGGCAAGATCGGTCGCGGGGAAAAAATCGTGGGGATGGAATGTCACGACACGCCCAGCGCCATGATCGCCGAAGAACTGGGGATGGATTTACTGTGCTGCGGCAGCCCCGGCCCCATGGGCCTGCTGGGACACAAATCCATGGCGGACGTGGATTTCGATGAACAGCTTTACATGCTGCAAGGCGTTCTGCGCGGGGCGCAATCGCCATTCATTATTTGCAACATGCCCAATACGACCGCCGCTATCTCGGTCGAAGACACCGTCCGCAACGCCGCCCGTATCGCCCATCTTGGCGCCGACGGCGTCCATATTGAGCCGACAATGGGCATGATGCCGATGGTCAAGGGCGTCGTTTCGGCGGGCATTCCGGTAATCGGCCACTTCGGCGTTCAGGGCGAACGCGCCGTTATGTCCGGCGGTTATGCCCCGCGTGGCCGCACGGCGGACGATGCGGTCGGCATTGTCGAACTGATCGAAGCGGCAATCGAAGCCGGCATCAGCACCGCCTTGCTGGAACACGCTTCGGAAGAACTGACCAAGTGGTGCTACGAGAACCTGCCAATTCCCATCGCCAGCCTTGGTTCCGGCCCTTACGCCAATGGCATTTTCCATGTATCGAGCGACATTATCGGCTGTTCCGTCTTCCCGATCCCTCCCAAGCGTGAAATTTTCGGTAATGTGTGGCAAAACATGCGGGACGCCTATACCGCATACTTCAACGCCGCCCATTCCGGCGCTTTTCCGAAACTGGAAGACTCGCACCACATGCACGACGGTGAATTCGACAAGTTCCTGGATAAAATGGAACACCGTCAAGCCTAGTGCCGCCTGACAGGGCATGGGGACCCGGCGACCGCCGCCGGGTCCCCGTCTCTCCGGTTAGCGAATATCGACGCGATGCCTGAATCGGCTGAATATTGTTACTACCCGGCGAGCCTGTTCGATGCACTGGTTCGCCATGTTCCATCGACCGGACTGGCAATCGATTGCGCCACCGGCACGGGCCAGGCCGTGCCCGCCCTGGCGGCCAGGTTCGATACGGTCTTCGCCTTCGATAAAGCGGCAAAATACCTTCGCCAGGCGCCGCAATATCCCCATGTCCGATATCGTCTGGCCGACGCCGGGGATATTGCCGCCGACAGCGGATCGGTTGACCTTGTTTGCGCCGCCCAGGCCTTGCACCAATTTGATATCCCCGCCTTCTTCCGGGAAGTTACGCGGGTTTTAAAGCCCGGTGGAATCCTTGCCTGCTGGTGTTTTGGCCGCTACCGGATCGACGCCGGGATAGAAGCGCATCTTGCCGATTTCGAGCGCGATATCGCCCCTCACTGGGAACCGGAGCACGCCCTGGTCAGCACCGGATATCGGGACATTGACCCGCCCTTTCCGGTTATCGACATAGGCCGGCATTACGCGAAGGCAAATTGGGGCCGCCGCGAGTTTTCCGGCTATCTGCACAGTTGGAGCGCGACGAGAAGATTCCGGGAATTCTGGCGGACCGACCCAGTTCCCGAAATCCCGCCGAAACTATGGGGCGGCCACTACCGAAAAAGGCCCGTTAAATGGCCGCTGCATATCCTGTCCGCCAGAAAAACCTCGTGAGTCATTCTTTCTGCAATTTGGTATCAGTTAGACATTAGAACCGGGGTGGTCATTTCCTTAAGAATGCTCTTGGTGACGCCGCCAAAGGCTTTTTCGCGCAACCGCGAGTGGCCATAGGCCCCCATGACCAGCAGGTCGGCGCCAGCGTCGGCAAGAAAATTCAATATCGCATTATTGATATCTATATCGACGACCCTCTCCCGCTCGACCCTGGCATTGATATTATAGCGGGCGAGGTGCGCCGCGATATCGGCTCCCGGCGCTTTCCCGTGCGCGCCTTCCCGTTCCTCTGCGTTGATAACCAGGATAATCACTTCCTCGCGGTCCTGAAGCAGCGGAATCGAATCGTTGACCGCACGGGCCGACTTGGCCCCGCCATCCCAGGCTATGACGGCGGTCTTGACCGGTGCAATTTTCTTGCCGACATAAGGCACCAGATAAATCGGACGGCCGGATTCGAAAAGCACCGCTTCCATCAACGCCGTGTTAAAGCTTGCGCCGCTTTGTTCATCCTTGGTTTGTCCAAGAATTGTGATGTCCGAATGGCGGGCATGAAAAGCCAGGACATTGGGCGCCTTGGCGACCGATTTCTCGATTGTGTCGGTGGCATGGCTAATGCCCCCTTCTTTCGCCGCCGCTTCAAACCTTTCAATAGCCTTTCGCGCCGATTCCGCCACCGCCTGACGCTGGGCTTCCTGAAAACCGCTCGGCAGGGCTTCGCCTATATAGTCGGCAATTGTCGATCTTATCTTCAGGGCCATGCCGATCACATGCGCATCATGCTTTGTCGCCAGGGATATGGCGGTCCTGATGCGGTGGCTGCACACCTCGCTGTCATCCAGGTGAACAAGGATATCTTTCATTGTCTGTATATTCCCTTTGCCTAAACTGTTTCCAATTGGTGTTGTCTCGTTTGTGGTTTTCGTTATTCCAACTGTGTGGCGGCAGCCGGATTAGCTGCGGCCGGAATGCGAAACGTAAATGTCGCACCTTCTTCCAGGCGGCTGTCGACCCAAATTTCCCCGCCGAACTGGCCGATGATCTCCATGCAAATGGGCAGGCCGAGACCGCTTCCCTTCGGTTTTCCGGTCATCTGGGTATCGACCTGCTGGAAGCGTTCAAAGATCTTTTGATGATTTCGCGGATCAATACCGACCCCATTGTCCCGCACACTGACCTGCACGTTTCCTTCTTCGGCTTTCGCCGTCACCCATACCACGCCATTGTCCGTGTCGCAGAATTTTACGGCATTGGAAATAAGATTGATCAAAACCTGCGTCAGCCGGTCCGAATCCACATGCACCGCAGGCAGGTCATCCGGAAGATCGGCTTGCAGCCGCACATTGCCGCCCTGGCGGAAAAGTCCCGCCGTGGCGCCCAGCGCTTCTTCGATTACCTCCTTGGGATCGAGGATTCTCATTTGCCACTCGAGTTTTCCCGATTCCATCTTGGCGATATCGAGAACGTCATCAATGAGACGAGTTAGCCTTTCGCTCTCTTTGACGATAATGCTTATAAAATATTTATATTGTTCCGCCGACATATCAGGGTTGTCGTGGAGAATTTCGGCAAAAGAACGAATTGATGTCAGCGGAGTTCTTAATTCGTGGCTCACCGTGGAAACGAAACTGTCCTTGAGCTTATCGAGTTCCAGCAACCGGGTATTGGCGGTTTTGAGATCCTTGGTTGCGTTCTCAAGCTGAACCGATTTCTCTTCCAACTGCTGGCTGTATTCGATCAGTTGCGATGCCTCGTCGACAATATCCATCATTTCGTCGATATCGTGTATTTCCTCGCGCACCACAGAGGCGACCATAATTCGTGCCGAGGCGGCGCCGATAGCGCCCGCTAGCTGGCGCTCGCCGAAGGAAACCGTCTCGGCCGAGACGGGACTGTCGTTTTCAAATTTCCGGCCTATGGATCGCTCGAAACGGTCGAATGCGGCTTTCATTCTAGACTCGCCGATGAAACGCGACACAAGTTTTTTCATTTCCCCGATTGTCACGCTGCCGCGCCAGAATTCCCGTCCACCGGTGGTTTTCTTGAAAACATCGACAAATTGGACTGCCTGGTTACGTTCGACCACGCCTTGCGAAGTAAGCAGCGAAACGCACAGGTAAAGCCCCACATTCACCAGCATTGTCCAGAAAAGGGCATGGCTGATGGGATCCAGGCCTTGCAGCCCGAACAGGGCATAAGGTTTCAGCATCGCAATACCGAATGGGCCATTTGCCAGAAAGCTCTCGGAAAGCCAGCCCGAACGGGCAAACGACGGCAGCAGCAGGGTATAGACCCAACACAAGAAACCGCCGCCCAGCCCCGCGAAGGCGCCGGAACGGCTCGCCCCTTTCCAGAAAATTCCGCCGATGATCGGTGGAGCGAATTGCGCGGCGGCGGTGAACGATACAAGCCCGATCGACACCAGCGCGTAAGATTCGCCGATAAGTCTCACATATGCGTAACCGAGCAGCAGCAACAGCCCGATTGTGGTGCGGCGAATGGTAAGAATCAGCCCCGTTAAATCGGCCCGGGCCGAAAGATGCAGCCTGGCGACATGCAGCAGCACCGGCATGACAAGATCGTTGGAGACCATCGTGCTGAGCGCGACGGTGGCCACGATGATCATTCCCGTCGCCGCCGAGAGCCCGCCGATGAAGGCAAAAAGCACCAGCGCCTCCTGTTGCTCGGCCATGGGCAGGGTCAGCACGAAGGTATCCGCATCCACCCCGCCGCCCGGAAAATGCAGGAGACCGCCAAAAGCAATCGGCAATACGAAGATGTTGATTAGAAACAGGTACAGCGGGAACAGCCAGATGGCTTTTCTCATATGCGATTCTTCTACGTTTTCCACCACGGTCACCTGAAATTGCCGTGGCAGGAAGATGATCGCCGCCATGGAAAGTATTGTGAGCGAGGCCCAGCTTCCATAACCGCCCGCACCTTCTATGCTGAACAGCTTCGCAAGGTTTGCCGAGGACTGTACGCGGGAGAATATATCGCCGAAGCCATCATAAATACCAAAGGTGACAAATAGGCCGACCGCAAGAAAGGCCAACAGCTTGACCACGGACTCGAACGCGATGGCGGCGACCATTCCCTCGTGACGCTCGCTCGCATCGATGTGCCGGGTGCCGAACAGGATCGCGAATACCGCCATGTAGAACGCCGCATAAAACGCCGAGTCTGCAAGGATTGGAACACTGCCCAGATTTTTCGGCATGATGATATCGGGGTACTGGATAAGCAGTGTGAAACTGGTCGACACCGCTTTCAGTTGCAGCGAGATGTATGGCATGATGCCGATCACCGCGATGATCGTAACCAGCCCCCCGAGATACGAACTTTTTCCATAGCGCGAGGCAATGAAGTCGGCGATGGAGGTAATGCGGTTGACCCTGGAAATCCTGATGATCTTGCGGATCACAAACCAGGCGAGAATGAAAGTAAGGGTAGGGCCGATATAAATTGGCAGGAAGCCGACGCCGCTGGATGCGGCCCGACCGACGCTTCCGTAAAATGTCCATGAAGTGCAATAGACCGCGATTGAGAGAGTATAGATATATGGATTGGCGATAACGCTCCGGTTTTCGTCCGCCCGCTTGTCGCCCCAATAGGCGATCGCAAAAAATACGCAGAAATACAGGAATGCAACAGCGACAATAATGTATCCCTGAAGCATGGCTAATCTACCCCGTCAAAGACCACGCACCGCATCGTCGGATTTTCCCGCCGGCCTTTCCGCGTCGGCTTTGGGCTCGCCTTCAGTATGCTCTATAACAATCGCCAGCAGAACGATCAGCACCGCCCAGGCCACAAACAGGTAGAGAAACAGAACGGGGAACCCCAGGACCGTGGAAAAATTATCGAAAATCAACAGGAACGGCGGGCTGAACAGCAAGATGCCCAAAAGGAACAATGCGAAGAGACGCTCGTTCGCATTTCCCGAGCCTCTCATGACACTTTCCAAATTGGCGGCGGCCGGCGGGTAATTCTACGGGTTCGATCAACATCCAGGAAATTTCGGCATACGTTCAACATGTATCTGCACTATCGTTCAACACTTCCCTTACGCGCTTGAGTATATCGCGGGTGGAAAATGGCTTTGTCATGTAGTCGTCGGCGCCCAAAGACAGCCCCCTTTCCCGTTCGGAATCCCGACCCTTGGCCGTCAGCATGATGATCCGCACGGATTCCCAGGCCGGGTTTGCGCGTATTTTCTCGCAGACTTCGAAACCATCCAGTTTTGGCATCATCACATCGAGGATCACCAGGTTCGGAACCATTTCTTCGACTTTCGCCAGCGCCTCCTCGCCATCGTAGGCGACCCCGACCTGAAAACCGGCGCCCTTCATGACGAATTCCAGCGATGTCACGATGTAATGTTCGTCATCGACAATCAGTATCGACTGGCCCATATAACGTTCCTTTCATAAAGGCCTTCGCAACAAGTAAATATATTTACTATTTCTGCTACAGGTCGCATAGATAGCCACACAAATAATTTTAATACATATTTAACAAGTAATAAAAAGCATAATTATTTAAATTGCCAAGTATTCATGACGTAATTTTTCATTATCCAGGACCTCCTGCGCCGAGCCCCTGAATGCGACTTCCCCGGTATCCAGGATAATCGCACTGTCGGCCAGCTTAAGCGCGGCGACTGCATTTTGCTCGACGATGATCGTCGTGATGCCCAGTTCTTTGACCTCCATCAGGATTTGTTCTATTTCCCGAACGATGACAGGCGCCAGGCCTTCATAGGGCTCATCGAGCAATAACAGCTTGATATCGCGGGCCAGCGCCCTCGCTACCGCCAGCATCTGTTGCTCGCCGCCCGAAAGCGTCACGGCGTCCTGCCGGCGGCGTTCGTCCAGGCGCGGGAAGTGCTTGTAGATGCGATCCAGCGACCAGCCTATCGGTTCGGCGATTTGCGACAGGACAAGGTTTTCCTCGACCGTCAGGCCGGCAATGATACGCCGGTCTTCCGGCACCAACTGGATGCCCTCCCGCGCCGCCTGAAAGGCCGGCAGGTCGTGAATCGGCTTGCCCCGCAGATATATCTCGCCACTTCTGAGCTGGGGGTCGTCCGCACGGGCAATGGTCCGGAGCGTCGATGTCTTGCCCGCACCGTTGCGGCCCAGCAGGGCGACGATCTCTCTCTCGGCAATATCGAAGGACACCCCCTGAACGATATAGGAATCGCCATAATAGGCGTGTATATCGCGGCACGAAAAGAAGGGGACTTTTTGTTCGGCATCCGCCGCTTCGGATTGATTGTTACCGTCGGAAGTCTTCGGATGCGCATTTTCGGTAGTCGCGTTCGTCACCCCAGTTCCCCCCCCAGATAGGCTTCGATAACCCGCGGGTCGCCCTTGATTTCATCGGGTTTGCCCTCGGCGATAACGGTGCCCTGCGCGAGGACACTGATTTTGTTCGCCAGCGAAAATACCACATGCATGTCATGCTCGATGATGATTTTGGTTACCCCGCGCTCGGCAATTTTCTTCAACAGTTCGATGGTAGCGTTGGTGTCGGCCCGCGACATGCCGGCGGTAGGTTCATCCAGCAGCATCAGTTTGGGGTGCTGGATAAGGCACATAGCCAGTTCCAGACGGCGTTTGTCGCCTCGTGACAAACTTGAGGAAATTACGTTCATTTGATCGGCCAACCCCATTTCTTCAAGGATATGCTCGGCTTCATCGCGCACTTCGGCGCGTGATTGCACCCGCTGCCAGCCGTTCATCTTGTAGGCGCCATCGGCCTTGGCCAAAGCCGGAATCAGGATATTTTCGAGCAGGTTCATGGATTCAAAAATTTCAGGAGTCTGGAATACCCGCGCCACCCCGATTTGATTTATCTCATGAGGCTTCCGGCCTATTAGGGATATATTGTCGAACATCACGGTGCCGGAATCGGGAGTCAATCGACCGACGAAACAGTTGAGCAGTGTGGATTTACCGGCCCCGTTCGGGCCGATAATTGCGTGCACGGTGCCTTCCTCGACCTCAAGATTGACATCATGCAAGGCGCGAAGACCGCCGAAACTTTTGCTGACGCCGGAAACTTGTAAAATTGCCATTAAATCAATCCTGCGAATTTTCCGGTGCCGAACTGGCGGAAGATTTGCGTTTAAACAAACCCATGATCCGGGTCAGGCCATCCATCGCCCCGCCGGGCAAAAAAACCACGATAACCATGAACATCAGTCCCAGAGTAAGCTGCCAGCCGCCGCCGACGAACATGCCCGTTATGCTGACAAATACGTCCCGCACGCCATCCGGCAGGAAGGAGAACACATTTTGCAGGATTGAATCGTTGACCGAGGAAAAAATATTCTCGAGATACTTGATAATGCCGGCCCCCAGCACCGGCCCCAGGGACGTGCCGGCGCCGCCCAGGATAGTCATCAGAACCACCTCGCCGGAAGCGGTCCACTGCATCCGTTCCGCGCCGGCCAGCGGATCGGTAACCGCCAGCAAACTCCCGGCTAATCCCGCATACATTCCGGAAATCACAAAGGCGGTCAGCAGATATGGCCGGGTGTTGACGCCTGTATAATTCAGGCGGTTTTGATTGGATTTGATCGCCTTCAACATCATGCCAAAGTTTGAACGTGAAATGCGCAAGGCGATGTAAAAGCTGATAATCAATAAAACGGCGCAAAAATAGAAACCCGGATAGCCGCTCATCTTCAGGCCGAAAAGATTAGTGATCGGAATCCCTTTTTCGATAACGCCGAAGGCCTGATCAACCAGCCTTAGATCTTCATCGCGAAGATTAAGGACATAATTGGCGGCCCGGTCCGCCGGCGCCAGCTGGCGGATTTGCAGGCCGGTTTCGCCGTTGGTAATCGGAGTCAGCACGGAATAAGCCAGATTGTAGAACATCTGGGCAAAGGCCAGCGTGATAATCGAAAAATAGATCCCCGAACGGCGCAGGCTGACGAACCCGATCAACAGGGAAAAAACGCCGGCTATGATAATCGCAAACAGCACCGCCGGAAGAACATTCATGGTGAACAGCTTGAACATCCAGACGGATGCGTACGAGCCGATTCCCAGAAACGCCGCGTGGCCGAAAGACAAATAACCGGTAAGACCAAACAGGATATTGAAGCCGATGGCGAAAATACCAAAGATCGCGAATTTCTGCAGCAGGTCGGGATAACTGGCCCCGAATGGCGCCAACAGAATCGGCGAGGCAAGCACGAAGGCCGAAAACAGGATGAACATAATCCTGTCGCCGCGTAATGAATTACCCGACATCGCCCCTAGTCCTCCATCACACCCTTGCGGCCCATAAGGCCACGGGGAAGGGTCAGCAAGATTATTACCGCAACCAGATAGATAATGATCTGGTCAATGCCCGGAAACAGGCTCTTGATTTCATTCATGGAGGCGAACGATTGCAGAATCCCCAGCAGGAAGCCGGCCGCCACGGCGCCGCCAAGCGAACCCATGCCGCCGACGACGACAACCACGAATGACAAAACCAGAAAATTCATGCCCATATGATAGTCCGGCGGAAGGATCGGGGTATACATGGCGCCCGCCAGCCCCGCCACAATGGCCGCCAGCCCGAAAACTATGGTGAATCGTTTCTGGATGTTGATCCCGAGCAGACTCACCATATCCCGGTCCCGCATCCCGGCGCGGACTACCAGGCCGAATGTGGTAAATTGCAGGAACGCAAACACGGCGAAAATGATGATCGCTGAAAATCCAAAATAGACGAGCCGCCACCAGGGATACACCAGACCTTCACCCAGTCCCAGCCAGGCGCCGATATTGGCGCTGCCGGAAACAATTTCCGGCGCCGCTTGCGGAATCGGGTTTGCGCCGAAGTAATGTTTGACAATTTCCTGCAGTACGATAGCCAGGCCGAAGGTAACCAATATCTGGTCCGCATGGGGCCGGTTATAGAAATGCCTGATCAGGCCGCGTTCCATCACCACCCCGACGATCAACATGACAGGAATTACGAACAAAATGGAAATAGGCACAGAATAGTCGATCAAAACGGTGCCGAAGTCACCGAGCCAGGCCTCGACATAGGGCGTGCGGATTTCCAATGGGGTCCCCCAGGCGGTCATTTTCGTGGGGTCAAGCACCACACTTTGCAGGTTTATCAGCTTATTGAATGAAACGGCGCAAAAGGCGCCAATCATGAACAGGGCGCCATGGGAAAAATTGACGATGCCAAGGGTACCGAAAGCAAGCGTCAACCCCAGCGCAATCAATGCATAGGCGCCGCCCTTGTCGAGACCATTGAGAATTTGAAGAAGAATGGCGTCCATGTACTATACCCCTAGCCCCGGTTTTCAGCGCCAGCTTTTACTTTCGCACATTTCCGTAAAAAAATTAAGTCCGGTTGCCCCAGGCTGTAATACCCGGGGCAACCGGAATAATTTGTATCGTAAAGTCAGCAGGCCTTGGCGTTAACCGGTCCAAGGTCGCCCCCGAAGATCGCCGGGTCGTATTCAACCTGAGACCGTGGCGTAATTTCCACAACCTCGAGCAGGTCAAACTGCGATGTCGGATTTTCGTTGCCGCGAACGACAAGCACATCCTTGAAGCATTGATGGTCGGCGGCGCGATATTCGGTCGGACCATTGCCCATGCCGTCGAACTTGAAGCCTTCCAGAGACTTGACTACCCCTTCCGGCGAGAAGGTTCCGGCCGTTTCGCAAGCGTTGGCGTAAAGCAGGGTCTGGACATAGCATGTGTGCGCCGCCATGGATGGCGGTGCGCCATATTCGGCGCCGAAGCTTTTGACGAAAGCCTGCGACGCGGCGTCTTTCAACGACCAGTTCCAGTTTGTCGAACCAAGAATACCCTTGATCGCTTCCCCGGCCCCTTGCGCCATCAGTCGCGAGAACAACGGAACGATAATTTCGAAGTTCTTGCCGTTGACCTGCTTGTCGCGCAGGCCGAACTGCACGGCCTGGGTCAGCGAGTTGATCATATCCTTGCCGTAGTGGTTGAGGATCAGCACATCGGCGCCGGAATTCAGAACCGGCGTGATATATTGGGAAAAATCACCCGCACCCACCGGGGTTCTAACGGTTTTAACCGTTTTCCAGCCGAGGGCTTCGGTGGTGTTTTTCATGGACTCTTCCTGAGTCCAGCCCCAGGTGTAGTCGGCGGTCAGGTGATAGGCCCTGCGGTCCTTGCCGTATTCTTTTTCAAGCACCGGTCCAAGCGCCGCGCCGGACATATAGGCATTGAAGAAGTGGCGGAAGCCATTGCGGCGTTTATCCTTGCCGGTGGTGTCGTTGGAATGGGTAAGGCCGGCCATGAAGATTACCCCCGCCTCCTGGCAAAGGCCCTGGGTGGCGATCGCCACGCCGGACGATGAACCGCCGGTAATCATCAGGGCGCCTTCTTTTTCGATCATACGCTTGGCCGAGGCGCGCGCGGCATCCGATTTGGTCTGGGTGTCGCCGGTGACGAAGGCGACTTTCTTGCCAAGAATGCCGTTACCTTTCAGCATGGAAGGCTTGAAGGTATTCAGCATGCCGCCGTCACCCTCGCCATTCAAGTGCTTGACCGCAAGCCTGTAAGCGCGAAGTTCATCGGCGCCTTCATCGGCATAGGCGCCGGTCTGCGGCACGTTGAAGCCAAGAGTTACCGTGCTGCCCGAGGGCTTGTTGCAATATTCGGCGGCGTAGGAACGGGGAATCAAAAGCGTCGGCGTAGCCAGGGCAACACCGGCGACAGCACTGCCCCTAAGCACTGTTCTGCGTGTAAAACTGCGACTAAATCCACTCATAACCATTTCCTCCAAGCTCATTAAAAACACCGCAGCCAGATCGGCGCCAGACCGCATCGCAAGCCAATGGCTGTGTACGATTGATCCCTAGCCTAGCCGCGGCGTGAGAACCCCTCACGGGAGAACTCTAGCATTTGATTGTAAAAATCATATAATGCTATTGTTTATATTCAGATTTTTTGTAAATATTTGTATAGTAAAAAATGTAAAAGTGTAAAGGTGTAAATTACCTGTAGTGACGGGCGCGGGCCATCGGCGTCAAGCCGGGGCCGGGGTCTTACTTTTTGCAAGCAATACAAAGGGTCGTGCCATGGCGCGTGTGCCGGAAGGAATCAGGATACGGCAAGAACGTAAGCGCCAGAAAATAACCCAGACCGCACTGGCCAACGATCTGGGTATCTCTGCCAGTTACCTGAATTTAATTGAACACAACAAGCGATCCATCAGCGGCAGTCTGCTGAACAAGATGGCGCGGGTCCTGGCCGTCGACCTGAACGATCTTGCCGGATACGAAGACGCCCGGCTTATCCAGGATCTGGAAGACCTAAGCAGCGATCCGCTGTTCCGCGATCTCCAGATGGAAGAGCATGGCGCCCGGAATATCATCGGTCGCGATCCCGGATGGGGCCGCGCTTTTCTGCGTTTGCATGTTTCCTATATCGAGGCGACCAAGATGCTTGTGTCGCTGTCCAACAGGTTCAGCCGCGACCCATTCCTTGTTGAAATGAGCCATGAGATTTTGACACAAATCACGACAATTAGATCATTATCCGAAATAGTTTCCGAATTTGACGACCTGACCGAGGAAACGCGCCGGCGATACACCTCGGTCGTCGCCCGCGAGAGCTCCGCGTTGAGCACGGCGGCCAAGACTTTCTTCGCGTTTATGGACGAGGTCGATACGACGGCCCGTACGACCACGCCGGCCGGCGAGGTGGAAGACTTTATAATCGACCACCATAACTATTTTCCCCGGCTCGAAGGGGCGGCGGAAGCTCTCAGAACAAGGGTCGAGGTCTATGGCGGAACCATCGATGAGGCGCTGCAAAATTATCTTGCCGAAATACACGGCATAACGCTGGGGCGTCCCGGATCGGAAGGAGAAAGCGTCAGGAACCTGAAGCCCGGGGTCCACGCCCATACCCGTATCGATTATCGGCAAACCGGCAAGCATCTTTTTTTTCAGCAATGGCAGCCTGCCGAAACGGTACGTTTTCTGATTGCCCAGTTCATTTTCGAACGTGAGCATCAGGACATTCTGGGCGAGGTCACCGCCGAAGGGCGGCTGACCAGCGATGATGCCCGTGGGCGGGCCGGTCGGGCCATGGCCCGCTATGCGGCGGGGGCTTTTATTTATCCATACGAGCCGTTTTTGAAAACGGCCATGGCAGCGCGATACGACATTCAGATTTTGCAGCGGCGTCTGGGAGGAAGCTTCGAGCAGATTTGTCATCGGTTGACGACGCTCCATCGCCCTGATTCTCTCGGCATACCCTTCATCTATCTGCGGACCGACCCGGCCGGAAATATTTCCAAACGCTTTAGTCTGCCAAACATGCACCTGCCGCGCTATGGCGGGGCCTGCCCGCTGTGGGCGATCTACCGGGCATTTATGTCCCCTGGCAGAATTATTTCACAAAGGGTACGGATGCCCAACAAGCAGGAATTTTTGTTTGTCGCGCGAACCGTCAAAAAAAGCGCCGATGCTTTCGGCTCCTCCGAAAAAATCTATAGCGTGATGATTGGCTGCGATGCCGTTTATGCCGACCGTCTCGTCTATGGCGATGGCAACGATGGTTCCCGGGCCAGCCTGATCACGGAAGCGGGCGTTAACTGCCGGCTATGTCCCCGCCTGAAATGCGACCACCGCGCCTACGCCCCGATCCTGCCGGTCGCCAACTGACCGTATCAAAGGAAAAATTAATGTAGGCATGAAGTTTCTCCACGATATAGTAGACTGGGCCGGTTCCGCAATAATCGAAGGTAAAACCATACCGTAGATTCGCTCTAAGCAAGAGATGCGAATATAATATAATATGGCCTGACAGCCGACGGGGAGAGAAACGTGTCGCAACTTGTGCTAATCGCAGAAGATGAGCCACATATATTGGAGTCTCTTCAGTTCCTTCTGGAGCGCGCCGGGCTGCTCGTGGCGACCGCCTCCGATGGTACGGAAGCGATCCGCTCTATCCGGGAATTATGCCCCGATCTGGTAATACTCGACATCCAGATGCAGCACCATTCAGGCCTCGAGGTCCTGAAAATGATCCGCGCCGACCCTGAATTAAATAAAACCAAGGTCCTTATTCTGACCGCCAAGCGCCTGAAATCGGACCGGCACGCCTCGGAGGAACTTGGCGCCGACAAGTACGTTACCAAGCCATTTTCCAACAAGGACCTTGTCGCCGATGTACATAAATTATTGCAGACCCCGCTTCCGTCACCGGATTCAAGCATTTAGAAAATAAACCGGCCCCGGAAGACGGGACAGCGTCTTCCGGGGCCGTGTC
>VAPL010598545.1_pt1 | contig 18433 bp, 14 predicted proteins | sample 3395061 | NCBI WGS metagenome assembly VAPL01 (sample SAMN08290444, study PRJNA428436) | hydrothermal vent metagenome | isolation source: Deep-sea hydrothermal vent chimney 2 | place: Pacific Ocean: Juan De Fuca Ridge | depth 2182 m m | reverse complement strand
TAAAAGGTAGGATATGGTGAATTCCTGCCCCATTTTTTGATGCCACTGCCGACATAAGCAGCATTGACAATAGCAAAACATAGAAGGCTTTTGTTTCTATATTAGGGATGAGCTTAATGGTATTACCTGTTGTTGTGCGAGTAATCTTATAAAGCAAGATTGCAGGAAAGACAAACAGTAATGAAATAGCGAAATTTTTACCAAACAATCCCAAGCTAAAACCATGCCTAGTTGCGGCGGTTAACCAAACTAAATAATTCTGTATATTAAATTGCGGTAGCAAAAATATTGAGCCAGCGAGCAACGGGGTTAATACAATAACCGCAATAAAATTATTTTTTCCATTATAGTAAAAATACAGATATATAACAGGCAGGAAATAAAGTGCCGTGTGTGCTTTTGCATTGACCGCAAGTGCAATACCCAATGAAACTAAAATAATAGAAATAGTTTTCTGTTGACAAAATAATCCTGCAATGGCGAGACTAACGGAGAAGAGCAATAAACTATCTGCCTGGTTGCGGAATGAAATTTCGGCTAGCATTAAATAGGCGAGAGTACTAAAAACAATCCCGACAAAAGCAATCTGGAATGAGAATTTTCTTTTAATGGTATAAAACAATATTGCCAGTCCCAGCAATGACATAAATATGCCGTAAATTTTTGAGCTTAGAATAGGGTCATTAAATAAATTCACAAACAGAGCGGTAATAATATAGGTGGTAGGGCCATATTGAAGGCTAAATCGGTCTGCCGCATCTAACGCAGTATATATTGGTTGTCCGGCGGCGATTAATTGTGCCTGTATCACCATGGTGGGCTCTACGTGTTGGCGAAAAGTATCGACTCCAAGATAGGCGGCCATCGTATAGAGGTAAAGCAAAACGGGTATTAATAATAGTAGGTAGAGGGGGAAACATTTTTTGCTGTTATCATCGAATAATATTCTGTAGGCATGCAAAATACCTAAACCTACCAAGTATAGTATTAAAAATGACGCAATAACTCTCACTGTAACTCCCACTTATACGTATATCAATTTAGAAGTGCAGTATACGCAATTTTTTCAATCGCTTGAGGTATAATTCAGTTCATAGTCAGAAAAATTATCTGCAGGTTTGCTTGCTGGCACAGGTATTATTTAATATACAAGGCTAACATTTAAGTGTTATATGGTTACTCGACAAGCTAGAAAAAAAGACAAAAAGTATCTGAACGAGGCAAAAAAACGCTATGACAAACAACGTCAGCGTAATGTTGCTGCTGTACCTGGGGTGCATGAATTTGTTGTGATTCTGGATAACCTGAAGGGTGCTTTTAATGTGCCTAAAATTTTTCGTTCGGTGGAGGCTTTTGGGGGCACTCGGTGCATCTGGTTAATGTAGACTGGTTTGACCCGTCTCCAGCAAAGGGGGCGTTTCGCAAAGTTCCGGCACGTTTTTATGATGAATTTTCTACTTGTTATAACGAGCTGGTCGAGCAGGGAGCTATACCTTTAATATATACTCGCAGCTGAGTCAGAGTGTGACATGGCAAAGATACGCCCGTTTCAATTATTTATAATGTGGCATTAGAAACTAAAAGCGCTTTTATTTTAGGCCATGAGGCTTACGGATATGCGTTGCAAATATTTACTACATTACGACGACATTATAATTGTTACGTATGAAATTTTTATGAGGATTATAATTAATTTATTGTTCAAAAGTTAAGCCTTTGTTCTTAATAGATAATAGTGAACAGGTTAACCTATTATTGCTGTTGGGGTTAACCCGAAGTACTCTTGACAACAATTATGGTGTGACTGATAATTCATATGTCAGGGTTTAGGCACATATAACAAGGAGGCTTTAATATGAAAACTTTTTTAAAACTAACACTGCTTAGTTTGGCAGCAGTTTCTTTTTTTCTACCTACAATCTCAAATGCTGAGGTTATATATGATTTTAAGGGATCGATCTGTGACGCATGCGATGGAACAGAGGGACAGACCGATAACATACGGGGTATCCTGACTTTATCCGATGCATACATACCGGGTTCTGGAATATCAGAAACAACGGGTGATGGGGGTAATATGTTTATTAGTTTTGATTTATATCAAGTTGACCCTGTTACGCTGTCCATTCTTGGTACAGTCAATTTTACACAAGATGAATATGCCATTGTAGCAGCTGCGAGTGACCCTTTTTTTGGTTTGACGGCAGCGGGAGATGGTTCTTTACCAAGTACAGATGGAAGTTCGGCTATTTCCGATATTTACGTTCTTAATTCAAGTTTTATTTTGAATGATTATGCAGCTTCTGGTGGTAGTTTTACTATAGACGCCGCTGCGGGTCCGACTACTCGTGGGCAATACGGCTTTTGGACACAAAGAAGCTCTGCTAGTGTACCTGTTCCAGAAGCAGCCTCCATAGCATTCCTTGCTCTAGGTTTGTTTGGTGTTGGATTTTTAAGAAAAAAGAATATGAATTAAAACCGTTCCTTACTTACTTTTTAATAAAACAAGTCTCGCATTATTCGGGACTTTTTTATGGATACGTATAATTTATTTTCATTTCAAGTTTTAGTGAATAATACAATGAAAAAATATGGAAAATTAACATACTTAAGTACATTGGTTTTAGTATTATTCGTTTCATCGATAGTTAAGTCGAATGCTGTAGAGTCACGGGAATATAATATAAATGACTCTGAGAGGCTTGTAACAAAAGGCAACAAAAAGAGTAGCATATTAAATTATTTACAGTCGCTACAGAAGAATAAAAAAAATAGGGTTCTTTCTGGGCAAAATATCGGCCATGCAAATTTTAGTTTAGTAAATGCGTATCAAAAATACTTTAAGCAATTAAAAGAACAGACAGGGTTGTTGCCCGCAATCCTTGGTATTGACTATGGATCTGAAACTTTTAGTGCCTCTTATATTGCACAGGCTAACCGCCTACTCCTTAAGCACTGGAATAAAGGGGGATTAGTTACAGTTAGTTTTTCCCCCTCAAATCCGTGGACAGGGGGTGGTCTGAAAGAACGTTTTACTGGTTCGGCAAAATATCTAGATATCATCAAACAAGGTACCGAAGCAAATAAACGTTGGTATAAGACGCTTGATAGCATTGCCTATGGTTTATCTCAGTTACGAGATGCGGGAGTTATTGTTCTTTTTCGACCGTTACATGAGATGAATGGTGATTTTTTCTGGTGGTCAACCGGTAGTGATTCTGGTTGGGCATACCCAAATGAATTTAAGAAGCTATGGATAGATACATATAACTACTTTACAAAAACTAAGCAACTTGATAATTTGCTTTGGGTTTATGCGCCTAATTATCAGTCGAATAATGAAATAAAACCGGTTGATTATTATTATCCGGGGTCCTCGTATGTTGATATTGGTGGGCTTGACTTTTACGACAATAATTTTGATCGATTAAGTGAGAGACAAAGTTACAAAAAAATGTTGGCTTTAAAAAAACCACTCGGATTAACTGAAGTGGGTCCAGCCTTTTGGTGGGGAGCACACCCTCAGGGTGAATTTGATACTCAAAAGGTAATCAAAGCAATTCGGAATAAATATCCAAGTATTGTATATTTTATGTTTTGGCAAGGCTGGTCAACATTATTTTCATCTACAAAAATGGCAATAGTTGAAAATAAAAACGCAAAACAATTATTACAAGATCCTTGGGTCATTACGTTGGATGAAGTGAACTGGAAACAAGAACGTTTTATTAAATAGTTTAGATTGGTTTTAAAACAGGGTGGAACATTGAATAAAAAAGATGGAATTTTTGGCATATCGGGGATCCGTGCTTATCAGCAAGAGTTAACTTGGGTCTCACGCTTAGTTGATATCGCATGTATATACATTGTTATGTTTTTCGTTGTTGAAGTTCATGATGCCGAATGGCATAGAGGACATTCAATTTTAATTACTCTAGCGATGACATTTTATCTTTTGATTGCAGAGCATATTGGGGTGTATCGTTCTTGGCGTATAAACCCGATAAGAGAAGAAATAGGTACAATCTTTCTAACCTGGGTTATTGTTATAACTCTATTATTATTATTGGGTTATGTTACAAAAACAACACAGATGTATTCCCGATTGGAAATTGGCTTTTGGGGGTTAGGTGTATTAGTTTTGCTGACAATATGGCGTGGTATTTTGCGCTTTACACTACGGATTTGTAGAGTACAGGGTCATAATACAAGAAGTGTAGCTTTTGCTGGAATTTCAGAATCGACTGATGATATTGTAGATACCATTAAAAATTCAACATGGATGGGTTTGAATATTATTGGTTTTTACGATGACCGGAGGTCTTCTAGAGACTCTGACAATAAAGATGTAGAGTACACTTTTTCTGGTTCATTGAAAGATTTAGTGAATATAGCAAAGAATGGTGAGGTTGATGTTATTTACATTACCTTACCTTTGAGTGCAACTGCCAGGCTTAAAGAACTTGTTGTTGAATTATCGGATACAACGGCTTCTGTATATATCGTCCCAGACTCATTTGTTGCACAAGTTTATAATGGTTATTGGGTAAGAATGGGGGAAATACAAGTTATTAATATTTTTGAATCCCCTTTTTATGGGATATACGGTTGGGTTAAACGATTGGAAGATATATTTTTAAGTGTGATAATTTTACCTTTAATAATACCTGTTATGCTTATTATTGCAATTGTTATTAAGGTAACGTCAGATGGGCCGGTAATATTCAAGCAGCGCCGTTATGGCTTGGATGGTTCGTGCTTTAAATTATTTAAATTTAGAACAATGATGGTTACTGAGGACGGCGATACTATTATTCAGGCAAAGAAAAATGACAGTAGGTTAACTTCGGTTGGTGCATTTCTTCGTAAACATTCATTAGATGAATTGCCACAATTTTTTAATGTGTTATCTGGTAATATGTCTGTTGTTGGTCCTCGACCTCATGCCGTTGCGCATAATAAATATTATCGTTCTTTAATTGAAGGTTATATGCTTCGACATAAGATGAAACCAGGGATTACCGGTTGGGCACAAATTAATGGTTGGCGTGGCGAAACAGAGACAATGCATATGATGGAGAAACGTATAGAGCATGATCTTTGGTATATGCGTAATTGGTCATTGTTGTTAGATATAAAGGTTGTAATTTTAACGGCACTTGTCGGATTTAGATCGAAAGGTATTCATTAATTGTCTTTCGTTTAAAAATAAAGAATAGTGAGCACAGTAGTGGTTAAAAATATCATGAATAAAGATTTAGATAAATCTATAAATGGTCTACGAGAAAGACTCTTTTTATCAGTAGATGAATCCGCAGACTCGAACTCAGCTTTAGTTGTTTCTTTAATGTCGAGATCAGGCCAGGAAGGAGTCACTACCATTACTGCTTCACTTGCTCTGTCTATGAGTAAAGTAAACATCATGCGTGTTTTAGTCATTAGTTATGATAGTAGCATGCAAAGTGCCGCTATAAAATTAGATGCACCCGTGAAAGTTTTTCGAAGTTTTGAACTAGCGGACAAAAAGAAATCTTTATCAGATTATGTGCAGACCAGTAGCAAAGGACAAGTTGATATACTAACACTTGATAAAGCATTTCCATCTGGTTTTCATGGTGATGCCTATTGGGATAATCAGTTTGCCGATATGAAAGGGCGATATCAGGTCATTCTTGTTGATACAGGTGCTTTTTCAAGTAATTTAGCGTTACGTTGGTCAAAATTTTCAGATAAGAATATTCTCGTAGTCGATTCAAGCGGTACGATTGAAGAAGAGCTACTAAGGTTTAAAGAAGAACTTGAAGCCGATCACTTTGTATTAGATGCTGTCGTACTTAATAAACGTAAATATTATGTACCCAAATTTTTGTATAAATATATTCGTTAACGGTAGATAAAGTAAGCTGCTAATGCTTTTTGGAGGATAGAAACATTAATAAGCGTGAAATATTAAATTTTTTATTTAAGCGGAAATGGAGCATATTGAGCATGTTTTTTGCTACAGTATTGCTTGTTACGGCATTCGTATATTTATTGCCTGTTAACTATACCGCCACATCAAAAGTTGTTGTTGAACCAGGTAAATCTCCTACCTTAAGAACAGAAACTCGTTATGGTGTAGAGCCTGGAATTGTTCTTTTTACAGAAATTGAAATTGTAACATCCAGAGTGGTAATGGAAACCGTAGTTGATAAACTCAATCTCGACTTAGTCGAACCTCCACGAAACGCGATTGTAAAAGCACTTCGCAGTATCACTGAAACGATGACGGAGATAGGTTTATTGCCTGCTCTTGAGCCTCGTGAAAAAGCTATTCGCTCATTACTGAAATACGTAAAAGTTAAACCCGTGTTAGACACTAATGTTTTTACGATAAGTTATTCGGCTAAAAATCCAGAGATTGCTGCAAGTATTGTTAATAATATTACTGATGAATACATTGCAAACCATTTACGAATTTACTCGAATAAAGAAGCATTAGGGTATTTACGTAGCAATATGATGCAAGCGAAGATGGAACTGGGAAAGTTAAATAAAACACTAGAGAGGTATAAAGAAAAGAATCGGTTAACGTCATCGAATCAGAATACTTTGAATTTAGTTGTAAACAATCTTAAAAATAAAATTAATGATGTTAATCTTGAGTTAACAGAGGAACGATCTCAGTATGCTCCAGGGCATCCTAAAATAAAGGTTCTTGAAGAAAAAATATTTACGACGAAAAAAGAACTTGATGATGTTCGTTTACAAGTAAGAGAAAAAGAGTATGGCAAAGATCGTATTAATACATTTCTAAGCCAGATCCAATCACAAAAAGATACTTATACAATATATAAAAAACAATACGATGCAGCACTGCCAAGCGCTCTTGCAGACCAATTGTTAAGTAATATACATGTACTGGAACGTGCACCGGTACCTCGTGCACCTAGATTTCCTAGAATACTTTTTATAATTGTGTCAATTTTTGCAGGTATAATATTTGGACTAATGGTTGGTTTAATACGTAATTATTATGATCACCGTGTTGAGTCACCATCACAAATCGAATTGATTCTTGGAGCCCCTGTTATTGCAACTATCCCTTTAATATCTAAAAAATAAAACAATATCTTCTATAGTGGACGAATTATGGAAAATATCAGAAGAAAAATACGGATTTAATCATGAATACACAAGTAACTGTGGCACTAGTGATGCCAGTGAGAAACGAGGCAGATGTTGTTGATGAAACAATGCAAGCTGTGTTTTCATCAACTCGCCTACCCGATGAAATTATTGTTGCAGATGCCCTTTCGACTGATGACACCCTGGAAAAATTAAAGGCATGGGAAAATAAAGGAGTCCCCCTGAAAGTTGTTAAAAACCCGAGTATTTATTGTGGTGGCGGGAGAAATGTCGGGTTTAAGGAAACTGATTGTGAGGTTATATTAATCGCTGATTTTGGTAACCCAATGTTACCTGGCTATATAGAAGAAATGGTTAGACCATTTGAAGAACAACAAGATGTGGATGTTACCATGGGAATCTTGCAGCCGTTGATGACGACAGATTTTGAGCATTGTATGGGGCTGCTTTATTTTGATGAGAATATTAAATTAAAAGATTATTCTCAAGAACAAAAGGAAGCTCTAGTTCCGGATGTCCTTTTACCTGGTGGTGGATGTATAGCTATGACTAAACATTTTTGGGCTAAAATGGGTGGCTATCCAGAATGGCTGGCACGTTCTCAAGATAGACTCTTTAGTCTTAAAGCATATTGTAGCGAGGCAAAGGTTGTTGTTGCCTGGGATGCCTACAGTTATAACCATGTAAGAAATTGTGCGAAAGATGTTTTTAAGATGGCATACGGGTGGGCCAGGTGTAATGGACAGAGTCGCTATATTAGGCGCCATATGCTTAAGGCAGTTCCCTTTTATAGCTTATTATTGAGCTTGGTTTTCATTTCTTATTTTTCGCTGCTGAGCTTAGTCGCTTTTTTTATTATCCTGACGCTGTATGTATTAAAATCAGGCGGTAAACGTTTAATAAAAATCGATGGTAGAATTAAAAAGCCAATTTATCTTTGGCATTTAACTAAAATACTTGTCGCCGGTGATGTGGGTTCTATTGTAGGTCATGTAGTTGGCTGGTTTGAATGGTTTTTTAAGGAAAAATATCGCAAGCAGTTTTGGGATTATATGAATAGTTGCCCGAAAGATAAACTACACATCGTAGAACGTTAAATGAGTCCTTGATGAAGTTAGAGTGTATGGCTATTAATAAAACTTCGGAGAATATTAACGTTAAGCGGCGTGTTAGTATAATGCCCGTTATGCAATTGCGAAATTTTTTTAAATTTTCAAGAGGTAAACATATTGATTTCGGTAATGATCATATTACTTACTGGTTTAACGGGCGCGCAGCTATCTGGCAAGGTATTAAAGCTCTTGGATTAAAAAAAGGTGATAGAATTATTACCCCTGCTTATTCCTGTGGAGCAGAGCTTGATGTATTACTTAAAACAGGTGTTAAGCTTGACTATTATCGTATTGATAATAAATTAAATGCAGACCTTGCTCATATCGAAGAGCTTTGCCAATCACCCGCATCGGCTTTATTTGTTACGCATTACTACGGTCAGCCACAACCCATGGATGCTCTAAAGAAAATTGCAGATAAATATAATCTGCTATTAATTGAAGATGCATCACATGCTCTATTTTCAAACACAGATAAAGATGAGCCTCTTGGGCAACTGTCTGATATGGCCATTTTTAGCTTATGGAAAAGCCTGGAAATTCCGGATGGTGGTGTTCTACGGTTACGAACAAGTGTGATTAAAGAATATGCCTCTTTGACAGGGGAAAGACCTAGTATGTTATCGATTGCCGGGCGTTTGCGTTATATGTTTGAAGAATCTTTGTCAATTTCATACCCACTGTTAGCTAAATATCTTAAATCTATTATTACTGAGCCATTTATAATGATGGTTGATAAACTGAGAGGGAAAAAGGAACTTCAATTAGAGGCAACTTCAATGACAACATCAAATGTAGAAGTCATTGCTGAATCAAGTGAGGTTGCATTCAGGCTTGAGCGTGGTCGCTGGTTAATGTCAGGTTTCTCTCGTTATTTATTACCTCGAATTTTAAGTGATGATCTTGCTAAGAAACGTTACTGTCATTTCATGTCTTTGAGTCAAAAGATTAAAGATAGAAATGATGTTCGTTTACTTATTCATGATATAAAAGATACGACATGTCCTTTATTCTTTCCTGTTACTGTGACGGAGCCTCGAGCCTTTAGTAAATATCTTGCAGAAAATGGTGTTGGTTTCTTTCGCGCGTGGTGTGTTTTTCACCCAGATGTAGATTGGGATAAATTTCCTCTTGAATCACATTTAAAAGAAAATGTTGTTGTTCTCCCTGTGCATCAGAGCCTCGTTGATAGCGATATTGACTATATTGCTAATGTCGTTAATGCATGGAATGTAGATTGTACTGTGATAAAACAGGGAGACGAGAAATTTCAAAGTCAATAAAGAGAACAACACTCAATAATATGGGACTAATGGCTGCAAGTAAGCTTATAACTTTAGTCTTACAACTTGCAGCAACGGTTGTGCTTGCACAAACATTAACTACCGTCGATTATGGTATTGTAGGCTTCGCACAAATTTTTATTAGTTTTCTTAATTTGTTTAGTGAGTTTGGCTTGAGTTCGGCTGCGGTGCAGCGTGATAAATTAACTCGCGTACTAATGGACACGGGCTTTACTTTACGTTTATTGTTAGGTGTGGTTGCTCTTGTTGTCGCCTACTTTATCGCGCCAATTGGTGCGCAATTGCTTGGTAATGATGCAGTAACAGATGTTATAAAAGTATTGTCTATTGGTTTTTTAATGAATGCGTTCTCATTTATTCCTAGTGTTCGTTTATTAAGAGAATTAAATTATAAAAAATACGCGGGGGCACAATTGGTTAATGCGGTTGTGAACTCATCTTTAACTGTGTTATTGGCATTAAACGGTTTTTCTTACTGGAGTATTGTTATAGCAAATATATTGGCTATAGCATGTTCTGTCATTTATCTGAATTTAGCTGTTACCGAACGTCCTGGTTTTTCACTTGAGAATGAAAGTCTGCATTATTACCAAAAATTTGGTGGAAGTTTGGCTTTTTCCTGGTTGCTAACTTTTATGATATTAAATATCGACAATTTAGTTGTTGGGTCTTTATTGGGGGATGAAAAATTAGGGTATTATGCCTTAGCCTTTACAATTGGCGTTAAGTTATGCGAAACATTGGGTTCTACAATAAACAGTGTGCTTTTTCCTACGTACTCAAAATTACAAAATGATATTACTAGTTTGCGTAAGGCTTATCTTAAGAGTAATCAACTTATAACTTTTCTAACTGTTGGAGGCTATTTAATCCTTTATACAGTAAGCGAGGACCTTTTCGTTTACATACTAGGTAAAGGAACAGATAAATGGGTTCCTGCAATCGTTGCGTTTGAAATATTTTGCATTTATGGTGTTATTCGAACTTTAACTGAGCCTATGAATTGTATTGCTATTGCTTTAGGACACCCTCGTGAACTAGTAAAGGCAAATACATTAACAGTTATTTTGAAATTAGTACTGATTTATCCGGCATTAAAATGGTTCGGTATTAATGGTGTAGCTTTTGTGGTGGCAATTGCATATGCATCGCAGTACATTATTTTAGTAGCAGCATTAAAAAAATACCTGAAAATATCATATTCGGTTTTAGTCAAAAGTCTGTTTGCACCTTTTGCAAGTCTTGTAATTGTTGTTTTTGTAATAGAAGTTATAAAAATAAATGGGATGCTTTATGAGGCAAGCATAACGCGGTTCTTTGTGTTATCAACGATGACGGGTTTTGGATACTTGATTGTGTATGGTGTTTTAACGGGTGGTGGCCCTTACAATGAGCTGCTACAGGTTTTCATATCAAAGCATAAAAAAATATAAGTATACTCTAAAAATTAGAATTGAGGGAATATAAATGGGTGGATTAGTAGGAATATGTGAGTGGGGTGCTGAATCAGTGAACCGCACAGATTTAGAACGCATGGCAGCTAAGATAGAGCATCGTGGACCTAAAGGTAAAAGTTTCTGGAATCAAGGTGACATAGGTTTTGTTCATTTAAAAGATCGTGTTCTACCAAGTATTTCTGAAAATGAACAGCCATTGATGGATGCTTCGGGTCGTTATCGAATTGTTTGTATGGGGCGTGTATTCAATTGGCAAGAAATTGCAAAAGAAATATCTAATTCAGCTCAAATATCACAGCCAACAGGTTGCCTCGAAACTATATTAAGTGCCTATAAATTATGGGGTGTAGAAGCTTTTGCAAAGTTTAATGGTGGTTACGCTTGTGCCATTTGGGATGATATAGAGAAAAGTGTATGTCTGGCAAGAGACCACTTTGGGATGAAACCCCTTTACTATACAAGTATAAATAAAAGTTTTTTGTTTGCTACAGAAATTAAAGCATTGCTAGCACATCCCGATGTTAAAACTGAACCAGATGATCAGGGTATTGCCGATTTTTTATCTGTAAATCGTTTTAGAATATTAACAAAAAATACATGTTATTCAGGTATTAAGAAATTACTTCCTGGTACATGGTGCAAATTTAGTGAAGGCCGGTTCCAGGAAGGTCAATATTGGAATATAGATCCGGAACGAATAGATGAGTACGCAAATGATGAAGAGCGTATAGAGCATATCCGTGACATTATGGTTGATGCTATCGACATTAGGTTACCTGAAGGCGACCATGTTGGTGCTTCGTTATCAGGTGGTTTCGACTCATCGTCTATTGTATGTGTGATGCGAGCACTACTGGATAAACAGGGCAGACAAGATGTTAAACTTGATACATTCTCATACGATTTTGAAACGGACGAAGCTGATGAGGTTCATTTAATAGAAGTAATTGCAAAACAAGCACGTTCCACTCATCATGGCTTAAAAATACTACAACCTGATTTTTTTGATGACCTAGATAAAATAATTGTTGCGAATGATGGGCCCATATTGGAAAACGCTGCATTGCTACTCTATAAAAATATGACTCAAATTGGCAAGGCCGGTGTCGATGTGCACTTTAGTGGCATTGGTGGGGATGAGCTATTTCAGGGCGAGTTAAATTATTTTTCTGATTTATTTCGAAGTGGGCATTGGGTCGAACTCTATAAAGAAATTCGTGGTGTTTATCCTGTTGACCCTATTACAGGAAAAAATACCAGCTTATCTTCAATGCTGCGGGGATACTTGCTGTCACCTCTGCGGCCTGATTGGTACCAGAAAATGCGTAAAACATCTAATGGTATGGAATACCCGCCTGACTGGATGTCAGACAGTTTTTGCCAGCGGGCTAATGTTGGACCTGATTTGCCAAATCCTGATCGACCCAGATTTAAAAATTTTTATGACCAATCATGTTGGGACTTATTCTATTATGAATTAGTTGGAGCAGGTGCCCATTACCATGATACTGCTGGAGCAACATTCTCGATTGATTCTCGGTGCCCTTTAATGGATGTTCGTCTTGTTGAAGCTATGTTTGCTACGCCGCGTGAATGGAAAATTAAGGAAGGTCAGGTAAGAAGAATGCAAAAGAGTGCAATGGAGCCTTATTTACCCAAAGAGATTTTAGAAGACCACATTAAGAAAGATCACCATCCTACGGTTACTGGCTTTATGCAGCATGCTATGCAAGGAAAAGTCAACGAGCTACTGAAAGGGAATAAACAGCTTTCACGTGACTATGTTGATTGGAATTCATTAGAACGACATACGGAACCCTATTTTGCAGGTAAACCTTATAGCCCATTACCAATCTGGTTAGCAATGGCTCTTGAGCGTTGGTTACAGACGACATTTGGAAATGAATAATAAAATGCAAGATACATCCTTACAAATACAGGAGCTTAGAAGTTTAGATGAAATAAAAGAGATAAGTGATGAATGGAACTTGCTGGCTCAACAGTCTCGTCAAGGTTCACCTTATGTAATTCCGCAATTCATCATCCCGTGGCTAAAGCGTATGGGCGATAAATACTGTTGCTGTTTTCTAGCTGCATGGGATGATAAAAAACTCGTTGGACTTGCTCCAATAATTAAACGACAGATATGTAAGCTTGGTCTCTCTATATCGATACTCGAATTTCCATCTGGAGATCCAGCTCCAGTCTGTGAAATACTTACACATGAAGATTCAACTGGAGTAATAGATGCTTTTGAAAAATATTGGCTAAGTAATATTGACTGGGATGTTATTGACTTAAGAAATATGCCAGAAAAAAGTATAGCAGCAGCTGAAATTAGAAAAATTTCAGAAAAGAATACATATGTAACAACGTTCAGAAAGGAACCAAGTACATATTACATACCACTGGATATATGTTGGAATGACTATTTGGCCGCCAGACCTCGTAGTTTTCGTCGCAGATTACGTCGAGGAAAAAAACTTTGCGAAAAGTTGGGGGAATATACATATACTAAATACCCTGGTGACCTGAATTTTTCAGATGCTTTGGAGAGCGTGTTTATTGTTGTCTCAAATAGCTGGAAAAATCATGAGGATGGACAGAATGGTTGGAATATGTTTTTACGACGTTTTATTAAAGGATTAGAAGAAAAAAACATTTTAAATTTAAGTTTTTTAAATATTGATGGTAAACCCGTATCTTATCAACTTGATGTAGCCTTTCAAGGAAAAATGTATGGGATGCATAATGCATACGATTTGCATTATCAGAAAGCTAGTGTTGGTATGTTAATGCTAGCGTATGGTGTAGAACGTGCGATTGAATCAAAATGTAATCGCTATATAACCGGCTATAAAGATTATTTAAAAGACTGGACCCAGTCTACCGAAAGTTATTCGGGAATTAGATTGCAACAGAGTAGTTTATTTTCAAGATTTAAGGTTTGGTTATATTATGGAATACAAAATTTAAAAGCGTACAGGGTTCGTTTAAAAACGGAATCATCAAAAAAAAATCTTAAATTAAAATATATAGATAATAGCAATGTTTAATCATAATAAAATAAAAATTGAAGAGGTCAACAATATTAGTCGGCTTGAAGATATAAAGGTTGAGTGGAGGATGTTAGCTGACAATTCCTCTCATTTAACACCCTACGTTACTCCCCAGTATTTGCTGCCCTGGATGCGGATGCTTGATAAGCGATATACAATTTGCTTTATACTAGTTTGGGATGATGGTGAACTCATTGGATTAGCTCCGTTAGTCGAAAAATGCATTAATAAATATGGTATGAAAATAAAAATAATCAGTTTTCCAGAACAAAAACCTTCACCACCATGCGATATTTTAGTTGGAGATAATAATGAGAATATTTTATCTATTATTATGGACTATTTATTAAAACATAAAAGTTGGGATTCAGTCCGACTGTCCAATATGGATGAGAATTCTAAAAATATTAAACCATGTACAGAAAAATTTGTTCAGAATAACTTAAGCGTACATCGAAATAGTAGTTCCGATATTTACTATATTGATTTAAAGAGTAATTGGGACGAGCATCTTGCTGCAAGAAGTCAGAAAATGCGGCAAAATCTTCGGCGTGGACTACGATATTGTGAAAGACTTGGTGATACCTGCTTTAGTAATTATCCTGGAGATATAAGTTACAAAGAAGCGGTGGACAAGGTATTTCATGTGGTAAAGCATAGTTGGAAAAATGATGAAGGTAGTGGTCAGAATTGGAATAAGTTTTTGAAAGAGCTTCTAGACGAATTAGAAAATTGTGGTGATTTACAATTACGCTTTCTTAATGTAAATGATGAGCCTATAGCCTGTATTTTAGATATGCTTTATAAAAACAACATGTATGCACTATTTAATGCATATGATGTACGTTATCAAGCTGCAAATGCTGGCCAAGTAATGTTTGGTTACTCGCAAGAGGAGGCTTTTGATATTAATGGCTACCGGTATGTCCTTGGTTTTCGAGAGTACCTTCGTCAATGGACTGAAAAACAACAACATTACCTACAATTACGTGCAGATAAAAAAACGATCTTATCAACCTTGAAAATTGCATTATATGATTTCATTAGTGACAAACGTACAGAAAAGGTAAGTGACCAAATAGAAATTCATAAAAAAAAATTAAAACAACAACAAAAGATAACGTAAGCAACAATGAGGACAGTTAATACTAATTGCTATACAGCCGACTGGAAATGTCTTTCTGATAAGGATAGTACGGTAAATGTCCAAGCAGAAGAGCTATTTTCAAGAATGAGTAATTCCACTGTATTTTCATCACCTACATGGCAGATGCTTGCAAAAGATTTTATTGTAGAAAATCGTCGTAACTATGAATTGAATATTTACTTGGGTTCAGAGCTTTGTGGCTGGCTACTTATTTCGGTCGGTAAGGAAATAATTTATAAAATTGAGTCTGTAACAATTAGATTTGTAGGTTATCCATTAAATGATCGCATGTCATTTTTACTTGATTCAAATATGCCCGACTTAATATCATTTATGGTAAATACTCTCTTTAAGGCTCCTTTTTTTTGGGATGTTGCAATATTTAATGAGTTGTATGATTTAGATGAGAAAAATCGTTTAGATGAATCTCTTGTATGTAAAAGTGCAATACGTACCCAATGGTCAGAAAATGCAGTTTCACCATATATCGACTTAAAATTTAACTCAAAGCTGGAGCTGTATGATAGTTATAGCAAAAGCCTTAAGATTCGGTTACGACGTGCTGAGAAAAAGATAAATAAAAAGGGTGAAGTAGAATTTAAAAGGCTTACACCAGATATAGCTGAAGTAGATTATTACATTGACCTTATTAAGAGTATAGAGGATAAAAGCTGGAAAGGTAAAAAAGGTGTTGGTCTTTTTTCTACAGAGAAAGATGAGAAATTTTTTAGGGCTGTGGCAAAATCTTTCGCGAAACAAAAGTGGCTTGATATAAGTTTTCTTTATCTTGATGGCAAGCCTATATCATATCGGTTTGGTTTTAGTCGTCATCAGACATATTATGATTATAACTTGGCATTTGATGATAAATTTTCCAAGCTATCACCAGGACGTTTGCTTCTTGATAAAATAATTGTATCTTCATTAGAGCTAGGCCAGAAAAGGGTTGATTCATCACGCTCTAGTATAAAAGAATTACATTTACTAGCTGACTGTAGTAAAGGAATAATTAAGCATCATGATCTTTGGATCTTTAAAAAAACACTGAAAGGTTACATTCTATTTTTTATAAGAGTATGGTTACGAAATTTCATTAACAAAAAATTAAAGCGCAATACAAGATGAAACGATATGGTATAGCAGATTATAGCGAAGGTATATTTTGGGCAATAATGAGTTTGTTGTTGTCAATGTTTATTGCTGGTGGCTCATGGGTTATGGTTATTGGTTTGTTAGGTGGTTTGTTACTTGTTATTGGCGCAATGTATTTCTATCGTGGGCTTGTTTTAATTTTGCTTGTCGCAACACCGAGTTTTTTTGTAATTATTAATACTTTTTTAAAGGCAAAAGGGGTGCCTGTCATTACTGCTGAACGAGGCTTATTGATATTTTTATTATTAATAATATTCGCTAAAGTATGTAGCGGACTCTATAAAGTACCTAAATTTAGTATGTTAGAAAAATTAATGATTCTATTATTAGTCATTGTTTTTCTTTCTTACTTATCTACTTTTTCTTATCGTTCAAATTATGACTTATATCAAGGTGCCGTACTGTATTTTGAAGCATTTATCACCCCGTTTTCTGCATACTTAATTGCACGAACACTAGTTTGGGATGAAGATCAGTTAAAACTATTTATATGGTGTATTTCACTTCTTGGTGGATATCTTGCTATTGTTGCGATTGGACAATATTTCTTTGACTTTTTATATTTAACACCAACATATCTACTGGTTGGTGAAGACACTGGCCGAGCAACAAGCGGTTTTGGTAGCCCTGTCCATTTTGGGCAGGTTATGGCGGCAATACTTGTTTTAACATTATTTTTATATACGATAATAAGCAAACCACCGTTGAAAGCGTTGCTTCTTGTTTTAATGGTTTTCATTTTTATTGGTGAAGGACTGTCTTTGACACGAGCATCATGGCTCGCAATGTTGGTAGCTCTTGCGTGGATATATATTAAAGATAAAAAAATAAGGCCTCTATTTACAATTGGCATTGTGGTAGGGACACTAGCTTTAGTTAGTATAGGACCATTCCTTATTAACTGGGATATTCTTTTTACACGGGCATTGGACATATCACCTATTTATAATAGGTTTGCGTTATGGACTACAGCTGGAAATATGTTTTTAGATAATATTATTTTTGGTATTGGTTTTGGATTTAATGCTTTTAATGATTTAAAGAGAGAATATTTATTTGCTATTGGGCCTGCAGCTTTAGGGAAATATGCATTAGAGCCTGGAGTACCTCATAATGAATTTCTTCATATTCTTGTTATGACAGGAATAACAGGATTTATTAGCTACATTCTTGTGTATATTAACGCCTGGAAATTATGTGTAAAAAATATTATTAAAAACAATGATGGGGATAATTTAAGTTCAAGATTTTCAGTATATGCTCAGGCTATACTGATTATATTTTTTGTAAGTGCTATGTTTGCCGATATGTGGGTATATAGTTATTTTTTAACACTAATGTTTTTTATTTTAGGTGTAGTTGCAAATTTAAATACAAAGAACAGGGTTCTTTATGAGAGGTAATAAGTAATGGGCAATCTTAAAGCATACCCATTCGAGAAAATACGTGTAATTCACTTTATTGATAATTTAGGGCCCGGAGGAAAGGAGCGTCAATTAGTTGAATTGGTAAATGGATGCCAGAAAAGAGGCAACATAGAAATGCTGATTATCTCTATGTCTGAAGGATCTTTTTACGCAGATTTAAAAGAAAGTAGAAATATTACAATTAAATACTTAATTAGGCGGTGGAAGAAAGACCCATTTATTAGTTTAAAATTATTATCTTTTATCAAAGAATTTAAAGCAGATATTTTTATAGCCTGGGATCATATGACTGCAGTGTATGCTGTGCCAGCCGTTAAATTAATGCGTACACCTTTTATCAATATGATGATCCAGGATGCACCATTAAAGTTAACTACAAAAGCCAAATTTAGAGCAGCAATTACATTTCCTTTTTCAGATTTAATTGTAGCAAATTCAAAGGCAGGCCTGGATGCCTATAATTGTTACAATAAAAAATCAGCTGTTCTTTATAATGGGTTTGATTTATCTCGTATAGGTGAACTTAATAGTAAAGCAGATGTAAGAAAAAAATATTCTATTAGTGAAGGTTTTGTTATTGGTATGGTAGCCACTTTCCGTGAAACTAAAGATCAAAAAACATTGATAAGAGCAATCAAACTAATTTC
>VAPL010117860.1_pt1 | contig 18455 bp, 18 predicted proteins | sample 3395061 | NCBI WGS metagenome assembly VAPL01 (sample SAMN08290444, study PRJNA428436) | hydrothermal vent metagenome | isolation source: Deep-sea hydrothermal vent chimney 2 | place: Pacific Ocean: Juan De Fuca Ridge | depth 2182 m m | reverse complement strand
ATTACAGGTAGCCAGTTCGCGATCCCAGTCATAGGCTAAACCCAGTTGTTTAAGCTGGTTTCGCATATAGTCAATATTGTCACGTGTCCAGCTTGCCGGTGGTACGTTATTTTTATGTGCGGCATTTTCGGCGGGTAAACCAAAGGCATCCCAGCCCATCGGTTGCAGTACATTCTTGCCCTGCATACGCTGATAACGGCTAATCACATCACCAATGGTGTAATTCCGCACATGCCCCATATGTAAACGACCACTCGGGTAGGGAAACATGGATAAACAATAAAACTTTTCTTTGCTTTTATCTTCAACCACTTTGAATGTCTGGTTTTTCTGCCAATAATCCTGTGCAGATTTTTCAATAGACTGGTGATTATATTCAGTCTGGTGTTGATATTGTTCGGTAATTCTTTTTGATGACATGGATTTAGTTAACCTGTTACAGTGTAATTTTACAAGATGAGACCTTGCGGGATATTTTACGCATTATCGGTTTGCGCGTCAGGTATTTCTGGTTTTATTCGCGTAAATAATTACCCCGAATAACAATAAAAAAACCAGGCTGATAACCGGCCAGTTCCCCCAGCGAACATACGGTGTTGCACCGGTTCGCGGTTGCACTGAATAAGTGAGTACATAAGTCTTGAATTGAGGCGAGCGCGCCAGCACTTTGCCTTTATGATCAATTACCGCAGAAATACCATTGGTAGTGGCACGTAATAGCATTCTGCCTGTTTCAAGTGCCCGCATTTGCGAAATTTGTAAATGCTGATGCGGAGCAAGCGAATCACCATACCATCCGTTATTACTACCATTGAGTAAAAGTGTGGCTTCCGGTAATTGCCGAATCAATTCTTCACCAAACGAGTCTTCATAACAAATGGACGTTGCCAGTGGTTCACCATGCATTTTCAGCAAAGGCTGATCCTGCTTACCTTTACTAAAACTTGACATTGGTAAGTCAAAAAATTTAATCAGCCCACGAAGTAAGCCTTCAAGCGGCACATACTCACCAAATGGCACCAGGTGCACTTTATGAAAAACTCCGGAATAAGATTCCATATTTTTATCATCTGCTGAGAAGCTCATCATACTGGAATAGTAATGTTTAAAGTCTTTATCCATAAAAGGCAAACCAACGATTAAATCTGTATTGGTTTGTTTTGCTTCTTTGGCGAGCGGAAGTAAATAATTTTCGTCCAGTTGGTGGTAGAAAATCGTCATTGCATTTTCTGGCCAAATAACGACATCACTGTCCCAATGCTGGCGTGATAATCTGGCATAAGTGTCCATCCGCCATTTTATTTTGTCCGCATCCCACTTTGTTAACTGTTCAGCATTACCCTGAACAAGACTCACCTTAATCAACTTATTTTTTGGTTCTGTCCATTCAACATTCGACAAACCAAAACCGGTAATTAAAATACTGACAATGCCTGCTAGTGCGGCAATACGTTTTGCTTTAGCAACTGAACCCAATGTATAAAAAACCAGTGCCGTCATTAAAACAACTAAAAATGAGATGCCATAAACACCGAATACCGGCGCATAGCCAGACAAAGGCAATACCGGAAAAGCATAACCGAGATGCAACCATGGCATTCCGGTTAAAAACCAGCCCCTTAACCATTCAAATAATAACCACAGAACAGGGAAAATAATAAGTGCTTGCAACGAAAAAGGAATCTGGAACCTTGCAATCAATCTAGCACCCAACCAGCCTTGTAAAGCAATAAACAAAGCAAGGTACGCTGCAAATAATGCAACCATAATGACCGCCACCCATGCAGGTGTTGCACCAAACACATGAATCGCAACATACACCCATGAAAGTCCAAACGCGAAAAACCCGAAACCAAAAGCAAAGCCTAATTTAAAAGCCTGTCGCGGTGTTTTATCCAGCCACAGAATAAATAAAACAAGCGGTGACAGAAATGCAAACGGGAAAAGGTAGACAGGAGAAAAAGCAAGTGGCAGGCATAAGCCTGCAAGCAGCGCAATAACAGACTGTTTGGCCATGCTTAACTGCTGAATATTTTTTATAAAAGCAGACAGGTCCATTATTTATTGGCCAGTATCCAGTCCGGATTTACTTATTACTAACTGCTGTTGCAGAAGAATGGACATCCGCTTCAGCCATCTTTTCTTCGGTTAAATCTTTCTGCCTGGGCTCGCTGACACGTGTCACTTCCAGCAGGTGAATGCGACGGCGACTGGCGCGCAGTACTTTAAAATTAAAGCCATATTGACTAACCGATTCACCGCGCTTGGGCATATGTCCAAGTGCATTAATTACAATACCACCTATCGTATCCACATCATCACTTACAATTTCACAGTTGAAGTGTTCGTTAAACTCGTCGATAGGTGTGATTGATTTAACAATACTGGTGCCGTTCGAATGGTCATGAATAAATTTATCTTCTTCAATATCATGCTCATCTTCAATTTCGCCAACAATTTGTTCCAGTACATCTTCAATCGTAACCAGACCGGCTATACCACCGTATTCATCCACCACTATCGCCATATGATTTCGGTTAGCACGAAACTCATCCAGAAGAACATTCAAACGCTTACTTTCCGGTATAAATACTGCCGGACGCAATATTTCACGCATATTAAAACCATTATTATCATTATTGTTTATTTGTGTTAATAAATCTTTCGCTAATAATATACCAACCACTTCGTCTTTGCTTTCACCAATCACTGGGAAACGCGAATGTGCAGACTCAATCACGGTAGGCAATATTGTTTTTAAATCAGAATCACGTTCCACTACAACAATTTGTGAGCGTGGAATCATAATGTCACGCACCTGCATTTCTGCAACCTGTATTACACCTTCAATCATTGTTAGTGAGTACTGATCCAGCAGGTTATTTTTTTTTGCTTCCTGCATAACATCCAGCAATTGTTCCTGATTGGTTACTTCATTCTGAAAAAACTGGGTAACACGTTCAAACCAGCCCGGCTGATTGTTTTCCGCTTGTGGTTCTTCAGTTGAATTGTTCTGTGACTCACTCATAAGGGTGTTCCATATAAGGGTTGGGATAACCCAGTTGTGAAAGGATCCTGACTTCCAGGGCTTCCATCAAACTGGCATCATCATGGTTGGTATGATCGTAGTTTAATAAGTGCAGCACGCCATGCACAATCATATGTGCCCAGTGCTGCTCAATGCTTTTATTTTGTTGCTGCGCCTCTGCTTCAACAATAAGCGCACAAACAACAATATCACCCAGAATATCAAGCTGCTGGCATTGTTTGAAAATTTCAGGTGTATCGAAAGGGAAAGACAGTACGTTAGTAGGCGCGTTTTTCTGCCGGTATTGATTATTTAATTGCTGGCTATCGACTTTATCAACAACACGAATAGCCACTTCATAATCTGTTTGTTCCAGTTGCTTGTATTCGACCAGAAAGGAAATAACTGCCCTCACCCATTTACCAAGCGTTTGATCGCCTGGCACAGAAACATCTGCATACATACACTGCACATCAACAGCACATGTATATTTCGACGGAGGTTCTGCTGAAGTACTATTCATTTACTTTTGATCTTCTGCTTTAAAGGTATTTTGCTGTGATGACTTCAGGGACTTTTCCTGGTCTTCACGATCCTGATACGCAGTCACGATTTTCTGAACCAGCGGATGCCGCACTACATCTTTTGCTTTAAAAAAAGTAAAGCTGATTGCCTTGACATCGACCAGCACGTCAATCACATGCCGTAAACCTGATGTTTGCCCACGCGGCAGGTCAACCTGGGTTACGTCTCCGGTTACAATGACTTTAGAACCAAAGCCAATCCGGGTTAAAAACATTTTCATTTGTTCAACAGTGGTGTTTTGTGCTTCATCAAGAATAATAAAAGAATCGTTGAGTGAACGGCCGCGCATATAGGCTAACGGCGCCACTTCTATCACATTACGCTCGATTAATTTTGCAACATAATCAAAGCCAAGCATTTCATATAAGGCGTCGTAAAGTGGCCTTAAATAAGGATCAATTTTTTGAGACAGATCACCCGGCAAAAATCCAAGCCGTTCACCACTTTCTACCGCTGGTCGCGTCAGGATAATTCTGTCTACCTGTTCTTTTTGCAAAGCGGCTACAGCCGCAGCAACCGCTAAATAGGTTTTGCCGGTACCAGCAGGGCCAACACCAAAATTAATATCATGTGACTGAATGCGCGACAGATAGTGTTTTTGATTGGGCCCTCGGCCACGCACGACACCATGCTGGGTTTTAATTGCAACATCGTCAACAACTTCTTCAGGTGTTTTTATATAAGACTCGACACCGGCCTGTTGCAACAACAGGTTTATCGAACTGGGTTCCAGCTCAACCTTACCGGCTTCGCTGTAAAGTTCGCGCAACAATGCCTCGGTTGCCTGTACTGAATCATTTTCACCAATCACTTTAAAGGTATTGCCACGGTTATTAATTTCAACACCCAAACGTTGTTCTATTTGCCGTAAGTGCTCATCGAACTGGCCGCACAAATTCGCCAGACGACGATTGTCAGCCGGTTCTAAAATAATAGAGCTTGATTGGATGGTTGTATTCAAGGTGATTTAGAATTTAGATCTATGCAATTGAATGGTTGTGGCCAGAATGAAGCTCGCCCTGAAGAGAATTTGAAAATGCTTCGGTGATATTCACGTTTACAAAAGTACCGATTAAGTCATGATTACCTGTAAAGTTTACCACACGATTGTTCTCTGTGCGGCCGGTTAACTGAGAATTTTTTGCCCCTGCCCCCATTCCGGCACCCGCATCAAAGTCTACCGCAACCGCTTTATCGGCATCATAGACGCTTAAATCGAGTTGTTTTTTCTGTTTAGGCGATAAACCCGTAACCAGTATCCGCTGAATGGAGCCCACCATTTTGCGGCTAATATCGGCCGACTGCTGGCTTAAGCGCTGCTGCAACAATGCAAGCCGTTGTTTTTTAAGCTCTAATGGTACATCATCTTCCAAATCAGCAGCAGGCGTACCAGGACGCTGGCTGTAAACAAAACTGTAAGAATGGTCAAAGTTCATTTCGGCAATAAAGTCCATGGTGTCTTTGAAATCCTGCTCGGTTTCGCCAGGGTAACCAATAATAAAATCGGACGACATACTGATACCTGGGCGTATTGCACGAATTCGGCGCACAATATCCCGATATTCGTCCGTTGTATGGCGTCTTTTCATCGACTGTAACAGGGCATTGGAACCGGTTTGAATCGGCAAATGCAGGTGGCTCACTAATTCAGGGATTTCAGCATAGCTTTGGATAAGGCTGTCACTCATTTCCAACGGGTGCGAAGTGCTATAGCGAATACGCTCAATGCCATCAATGGCCGCCACATAGTGCATTAACAAAGCAAGGTCAGCGCTGTCCCCATCATGCATTTCACCCTGATAGGCATTCACATTTTGCCCCAGCAAAGTGACTTCTTTCACCCCACGCGCAGCTAAACCAGCAATTTCAGCGATAACATCATCAAATGGCCGACTAAATTCTTCTCCGCGCGTATACGGCACCACGCAGAAGGTACAGTATTTGCTGCAACCTTCCATTATCGACACATAAGCGGTAGCCCCTTCGACGCGTGCTTCCGGCATATGGTCAAATTTTTCAATTTCAGGAAAACTAATGTCGATTTGCGACTTTTTCTCTTTTATAGCCTGATCAAACAACTGCGGCAAACGATGCAGGGTTTGCGGGCCAAAAATTAAATCAACATAACGGGCACGCTTGAGTATCGCTTCCCCTTCCTGGCTGGCCACACAACCACCCACACCAATAACAAGTTCAGGCTGCTTATCTTTTAGCTTTCGCCATCGACCAAGCTGGGAAAAGACCTTTTCCTGTGCTTTTTCACGTACCGAGCAGGTATTAAGCAGCAACACATCAGCCTGTGCTTCATCCTGAGTTAATTCCAGATCGTGCGAATCCTTTAGAATATCGGCCATTTTACTGGAGTCATACTCATTCATCGCACAACCGAATGTTTTAATAAAAACTTTTTTGCTCATGATCCTGGAAAATGGAATAAACCATCATTGCTCTGGGCGGGCTAAGGTATCACTAAGCCCGGCAAGTTTCCAGCTTTGCTGGGGCTTTTAGCTGAGCTGCCGAACCCAATTGAACCCAAAACCACCATAAAACTGGCCATTACTGCTAAATTTTGACTACACTTTTAATGAGTACAATATATAAGGTATAAAATATGAAATTTCTAGGCTTATTACTCGGGCTGGTTATCTTTGTTGCAGTGTTGTATCAATCTGTTTTTACACCAGCCATTAATCAACCGGCAGTAAGCAACCCAGCTATCCCCGAAGAACTGCCCGCACTGCAAACATTAAAACAAGCACAGCAGTTACAACAAAGCATCAACAGTAAAACTCAGGGAATGGACTACCAGGACAGAATGAAACAATACTAAGTGTACCGTCAAGTAAGATACTGACTGCCCTGCTAACTCTCCGCCAATAATTTCTACATCGCCTGATAAACTCAGCACCTGATGTGACAATTTGTCACATTCCTCAGCAATTTTATAATTGCTAACATCGAAGCCCGCTTGACATAAATGAGGGATGTGATGCGAAAAACAATAACCACTAAAAATGCACTTCAAATTATTAATGGGTTACTTTTGCTTTTTGCATTCAATAATGCTTACGCTTACGTAGGTATGTGTTGCGGTAAATGCGGTGGCAATATGCCAATGAACATTCCAGGAGGCGGCATACCTGAAACAAATGAATATCGTGTTAAATTTAGTCTGATGAAAATGCGCATGGAAGGATTACGTGATGGCACAAACAGCATTGATGGTAATAACTTATTAGGAATGCCCGTCATGATGGGCAGCCCAACCGGAAAGTTTATGGCAGTCCCAACATCAATGGACATGAACATGTTAAATATCACAACCGGTTATAGCTTTAGTGATGATTTTTTTGCAGGTTTAATGCTGATGTACAGGCAAAATAGTATGGATATGAAATTTAACAGCACGATGCAATCGGCAACAGGACAAGATGGCTTTACCATGAAGTCTGAAGGTCTTGCTGATACGATGCTAATGGCCAAATACCGATTGTTTGCAGACGATCCGTTAATCCCGACAAATCAGGCTTCATTACTGTTTGGCCTAAGCATTCCAACAGGTTCTATCAATGAAAGAAATACCCAACACCCGCTCACTGCCAGACAAAAAGAACTTCAGCCTTATGGCATGCAATTAGGCTCGGGAACTTTTGACCCAACTATTGGTTTCTTATATCAAGCATCTCGTTCACCCTACTGGTGGGGCATTAATGCAACCTATACCGCCCGCCTGTACGATAATGATCGTAATTACCGTTTAGGTAACGAAGCACGCCTGGATTTATATGGCATGTACCAGCTCAAATATAACTGGTTAGCCCAAATTCAGTTAAACCTGCACCATCAAGGCGCTATTCGCGGTGAGGCAGATGAAGCCGTGAGTGGTGCATGCGGCCGGGCAACACAAGGTGATGCCAGTTCACCCTATGCAACCCCTTTATGGGAAACATCAAATTATGGAGGTACTCAGGCCTTTGTCACTTTAGGCGTTCAATGGCAACCTGCGCCATTACATATTGTTGACTTCAATATTGGCTTACCTGTATATCGTGATTTGAACGGCCCTCAACTGGAACAGGATTACCGTGTCATGCTCACCTGGTACATTGAAATGCCAACTGCAAAAAGTATCCGCTATAAATTTAACAATAGTTCTGGCAACAGCAAGCTGGGATTTTAAAATGAAAAAATACTTTAGTGTAACGATTATCGGCTTAACAATATTTATTACATCCTGTAGTGGGATGTCACCAACACCCATACCTGCCGCAACTAGTAATGAAGGGAAAACTTACAGTAAGCAATGTGGTAGTTGTCATGCGGTACCTCATCCAAAACGTTTATCATTTGGTGGGTGGAAAAACCTTCTACCAATAATGGAAATGAGAATAAAAGAAAGAGGAATGACAAAATTAAGCGAAACCGATAAAGAAAAAATCCTGCGCTACCTTAAAATGCACGCACAATAACGCCACTCGATACTGATACTAATGCGAAAGTTATTTTTTTATTGCTTTGTTTTTTTTAGTTTGTCTGCCGTGGCAGACACACTTCCTGTTTCCTCGACCGAACTGCCCTTAACCTTTCCAAAAGAAAGAAAAGTTGCACCTGATTTCAAGCTGACTTTATTAAATGGCAATTCAATATCACTTTCCAGCTTAAAGGGGCAAGTTGTTTTACTGAACTTCTGGGCTACATTTTGCAGTCCATGCCGTGAAGAAATGCCGGCATTACAAACATTATGGAAAAAATATAAACAACAGGGCCTGGTAATTATTGCCGTATCAATTGACCAGAGTGATCTGCAATATGTTCAGCAGTATATTCAAAATGCAGAATTAACATTTCCCGTTGGCATGGATACCAATAAGAGCATACGAAGAAATTATGAAATCAAAGTATTGCCCACAACCTATATTATCGGGCGTGACGGAAAATTCCTTGCCAGAGCAATAGGCGATCGTAATTGGGCCAGCAATACAAGCCTCTCGTATTTTGAAAATTTATTACAAAATAAATAAATCAAATCACTACTGTCTTGTTAACTCGTCATTACAAACGATAACACGGCAATCTTCTTTACACGGAATACAACCCCAGTAAGATTACCATGCTACCTGTTTCTATGTAATGATCAGCATTTTCTTAAAATGCCTGTATTAACCAGGATCCTTTGTTGTTTCAGCTGGTACATATTGCGCCGGGTTTGCCTGGAATTTACTGTGACAACTGTCAGAACAAAAATACAGCGTTGAGCCCTGATATTCTTCTGTCGCTGCCGCTTTGTCTTCCTCAATAGTCATACCACATACTGGATCTTTAACCATGACCGTTCTCCTTGCATTTATCTTTAAGTATTTAAAGTGTAGAACCTGTGTGTAACACATAGGTCAAGTTTTTTACCTAACATACTTATGGTTATTCGTTTAACCGGCTGGTACGGCAAATAGCAAAACAAAACCAAGGATAAAAGCAATAAAAACAAACAGAGTTCGCTCACGAATATTGCGACAAACGCTAAAGGCAACCAGACACTGCAACAAATAATAAAAAGCAAACGCCCGTGATGCCAATACAATAATCTCAAAGGTTGAGCCCGACCATGACAGCGCCATTGCCGCTGCACCCACCATTAAATATCCCCAACGTGTACCAAGACGCTGCTGACTGACTTCCTGCATGTTAGCGGTGGCTGCCAACGTATCGGCAACCGCCGCAGAAAACTGTGACATGCTGGCTGCAATAATCAGCGGTAAGGGTAACAAAATGGAAGCTGTTGCGGCTAACGTTATCAGACTGTTATCACCATAGTTTCCATTTAACACCGCTACAATGGGTTGAGCCAGCGCCACAAATAAAACGTAGATGCTTAATGAAAAATACTGAGACCAGCGTGAAGCACGAATGCGGGTAACCGTATCAAAAGATTTCCCCAGGTAACGGGTTGTCTCAAAACCCTGCACAACGATTAAAGTGCCCGCAACAATGGTTATAACTTCCCACGTACTTCGTTGTGGCATATCCGGTAAAGTAAAATATCCCTGTGACAAAAACTGCTTAACATCATAAACAGCAAAGAAAACAAGCAGCACGACGAGAATAACCAGAGTGATATACAGTGCCCAGCGTTCCAGATTTTCCAGCGGTTTCAAGCCGCCAAATAAACCAATCACAGTAATTGCAGCTATTATTAACGTGGTCATTAGACTTTTATTGAATGCCGTATCCAGCTCAAAGCTGGCAAGCACAAAAGCAGACAGGATATGTATATAAAGGCATACCGACACCACATAAGCCGCAACCAGTGCAAAATCAGAAAGCCGTTCGGTTATAGCAGTGAATTTGTTACTGCCGCTTGCCAGTACCGGTTCGGCACACAAAATATTATGCCGAATAATTTTACCGACTAAAAATGCAACAACGGCAACCAACATCATAGCCAGTATTGCATAAGGTCCTACGGCACTGGCCAGAACAGGCACCACAACCAGAAAGCCACTACCAAAAATAGAAGCCAGTGGCGTACTCATTGCGGGAACAATATTTCTTACCGTGCTTGTGCCTGCCTCTATATTGCAGCTGTCTTGATCCGATGAATGGTTTGCTGACATGGATTGATTTCCATTTACGTTGCAAAAGAATTGACCTTCACTAAAATATCATTCAATGTAGAGCGAGTATACAGTTAGTATTGTTTTAACTGATCCAATAAATGCAATATTCGTATGGTTATTTTTCTCATACAGTATTGAAGATAATAAAAGGATAATTAAAATGAGCAGCTTGCAACAATATGGATTATTACTGGCTTTAGTTGTCGGTACGGTTGGTTTTATTTTATCAATCTATGCCATTGCCCGTACTTTTGGTAAAGCACGACCGGAACCAGGCAAAGATGTACCCGCCACGGCAGGTCAGTTATCGCGCGACCCCGTCTGGGTTCGTTATCACGCACGTTATTACGGTTATGCTTTATTGTTTTTAGCCTTTGATATGGAAATGGCTTATATGTACCCCTGGGCGGTTGTCTATAAACAGGTGGGCATTGTTGCTCTGCTTGATATGGGTGTATTTCTTGCCATTTTATTTTTAGGTTTGTTATACGGCTGGAGTCAGGGTGCGCTGCGTAGACAATAGGGAAGACAATAAGTGATCGCCGGAGCCCGACAGGGAACGCTAACCATTTTAAAGCGGCTAGTGTCTTATTCCATGTCGCAAGATCTTGGCGTTTATATTGTGCCGGGAACAGAAATAACCCGTGCATATGGATTAGACGTTGAAGCGGCCGGTATGAATATTGTGGCAAGCCCTCGCCATGCCAGTGTTTTACTTATTGTTGGCGATATCCCTTCTGCGCTATGCGATGCGGCAGCGGTAATTTATGCACAAATGCCACGGCCACGCGTTTTGTTTAGCCTGGCAACATCAGAAGCTGAATTATCACCGTTACCTGCAGCCGATATTGTTGCCGGACTTTCTCAACAAGAACTCGTTCAGGGTGTTGAACAACTACGCAAAGCACTCGCAGAAGGCGCCTTCCACTCCGATGTTACTGACTTTGATGCAGCGGTTTTACAAATTCGTATCGAGTACGTTTGCCCCATGCACCCGGAAGTCATTCAGGATGAACCCGGCTCCTGTCCGAAATGCGGCATGAATTTGATGCCACGAGAAGTGCAGGCAAACGCTGCTCATAATCATACTGAACATAAAGCAGAGGAAAATGCTCATTCTGATAAACAGAATGCATCTGTTGAATACACTTGTCCAATGCACCCGGAAGTGGTGCAAAACAAACCCGGTTCCTGTCCTGAGTGCGGAATGAATTTAGAACCACGTGAAGTCGAAAGCAAACACGATCATCAACAGATGGAACATGTAGCCGTTGAATACACTTGTCTGATGCACCCCAAGGTTGTGCAAAGTGAACCCGGCTCGTGTCCTGAATGCGGTATGAATTTAGAACCGCGTAAGGTCGAAGCTCATCACGATCATCACCAAATGGATCATGCAGCGGTTGAATACACTTGTCTGATGCATCCCGAGGTCGTGCAAAGTGAACCCGGTTCCTGTCCCGAATGCGGCATGAATTTAGAACCGCGTGAGGTCGAAGCTCATCACGATCACCAACAGATGGATCACACCGCTGTTGAATACACTTGTCCGATGCACCCCGAGGTCGTGCAAACTGAACCCGGCTCGTGTCCTGAATGCGGGATGAATTTAGAACCGCGTGAGGTCGAAAGCAAACACGATCATCAACAGATGGAACATGCAGCCGTTGAATACACCTGCCCGATGCATCCCGAGGTTGTGCAAAGTGAACCCGGCTCCTGCCCTGAATGCGGTATGAATTTAGAACCACGTGAAGTCGAAAGCAAACACGAGCATAACGTTACGGTTGAATACACCTGCCCGATGCATCCCGAGGTTGTGCAAAGTGAACCCGGTTCCTGCCCTAAATGTGGGATGAATTTAGAACCACGAGAGCATCAAGCAGATCATCATGATCACGCTGCGATGAAATCAGATATGGATCCTGCGGAATCCAGTTTTATGTCGATGATCGATGTCACCAAAGATCTACCACGCAGTGCTGATGGCTTACCAATGGACTGGATCGATGTGCCTTTTGGCCCTCTATTTCCAGGCTTACCGGGTGGATTGTTGCTGACACTCACACTCGATGGCGATACCGTTGCTGCTGCAAACGCTGATACGCTGGTAGGAAACAAATTATCGTTGTGTCATGCAATAAGCTTTGATGATTTTATTCAGCGACTTGCCAAACTTGATCCTCTCGCTCCAGCAAGTTATCAAATGCTTGCCTGTTTAGCGATTGAAGATGCCACAGATATAGAGATTGAAACAAACACAGCTAAAGCTCGGCTTGTTGCTCTGGAAAGAGAACGCATTATTAGTCACCTGAGCTGGTTAACTTTATTTGCACAACAAACCGGTTTCAACTGGTTAAAACACCGCGCTTCATCATTGCAAGCCGCATTTATGCATGCGGACATAAAACAAATTATTAATTTGAAAAAAAGTGTACTTGCTTTACATAAACGATTGCAGCATACACCTTTATTAAAATCCTGCTCGACAGGCATAGGCCTCTTATCTGCTAATACAGATAATCCTTTATCAGCTCAGGCATCGGGTCCGGTTGCACGTGCATCGGGAATACGCAATGATACGCGCAGTGGTAATAAAATTTACAATGAACTGGATTTTACAATCATCACTGCAACCGGCAGTGATGCCTACACGCGTTTACAACTTCGTCTGGATGAAATAAAGCAAAGCCTTGAGCTAATAGAAAAAGCGGCTATCTCAAGCGATTCATCATTTAAAAATATAACGGTCATATCTGAGAATAATATTGATAGCAGCAGTGTATCGGGACAAGCCGCTATAGAAACACCACGCGGGCAGGCACGTCTGCAATTAACACTGGAAAACAAACAGGTTACTTCAGCACAACTAGAAACACCATCAACACAACACCTGGCATTAATTGCGCCATTAACGGATCAACAGGAACTGGGTAGCGCCCTGCTTTCAGTTTGTTCGCTGGACTTGTCTCCCTGGGAGATACAACAATGAACACGCTACTTATCGTATTTTTATTATTACTGGGTGCGTATTTTGTTGCGGTACTTGAAAACTGGGTTAGCAAAGGACGTTTTCAACTAAGCGAGCCTCTCTTTGCGGCAATCGCTTTTCTCGGGCGAGAGTCATTTATCCCTCGCAAGCCTGACCAGCTTTTTTATGAAGTCGGCCCGGTACTTTTATTACTGTCTGCCGTGCTGGCCGCTGCGGTTATCCCGCTAACACCGAATCTGATTATTACCGACCTTGCCACTGGTGCATTATTTATTAATGCCGCACTGGTATATGTACTGGTTGCCTTACTAATGTCAGGCTGGGGCCCGGACGGTGCTTATTCCATGATTGGTGGCTGGCGCTTTCTCGGGCAACTTATCGCCTATGCGATGTTGATTGTTATGCCAATTACGGCCGTTGCAATGCGTGCCGAGTCATTATTAACAACACAAATAGTCACTTCACAAGCCGGTTTATGGAACATAGCCTATCAACCATTGGGCTTTATATTATTTTTTGTTGCATCGATGGCGCTGGCATTTTTACCGCCGTTCAATATGATGATTGCAAAAGGTGAACTGGCCGGTGGCATAGAAGCAGAATACAGCGGCATGCGACTGGCTATATTCCGGTTAGGGCGACTGGTTCTAATTATTACACTGGCAGCGGCCACGGTTGTTTTTTATCTGGGTGGCTGGCAAGGGTTACCAGGAATTGGCTTACCCCCCTGGGCATGGAGTGCAATTAAAATACTGGCCGTTACCATGGCCATGTTACTCACCGGGCGATATATGCCGCGCATTCGTGAAGCGCACCTGCTTTCATGGTGCTGGATTGTTGGCATCCCACTGGCGTTACTGAATATTTTTATTGTTGGCATACTGGTACTGGAGTTCCCTTAAATGACAGCACAGGCATTTTTTATCGGTTTTTTTGGGCTTGCTGCAGTGTGGTTTGGCATTGTGGTATTTCGCACTTATTCCATGATGCGTTCCGCCATCGCCTTACTGTTTTCACAAACCGCACTGGGGGCGATGTTTTTAAGTATGCAGGCCGAATTTCTGGGTGTGCTACAAATTATGATGATGGCAACTGAAATGAGCATTATGGCCATATTTATGGTGATGTTTATGATGGACCCGGGCGGCCTGGGTGAAATGGAAATGACGCATCAAAAACGACTGTCATTAATCGCCGGTTTTGTGTCGTTTGTCGGTGCCGTCGCGGTGGCCGTATTCGTGGACTGGGGGCCGGTGGCCACCACCTTTCCGGATGCGGCACAACAAACCGTTGATCTGGGGTTAGAACTACTGGATCGCTCCATGCTGATTTTTGAAACCGCCGGTATCACCATTTTAACCGCGATGATCGCGGCCACAGCCATTGCCATTCAACCGGTTAAAAAAGGGGATAGTAAAAATGGGCCCTGAAATAAGCATAGAATTGATTATTGCCTTAACCACTGGCGCAGCACTGTTTGGTGTGGGGGTTTACGGCGCTCTGTCACAAACCAATTTGGTGATGATTATGATGGGGGTGGAACTTATCCTTGCCGGCGCAATGGTAAATTTAGTGGCATTCTGGCGTTATCTGCATCCAGAAGTCGCAGCCGGACAAATGTTTGTGCTCATCGTGATGACCGTAATGGCCATTGAAATGGCGGTGGGCTTTGCCGTTGCCATTGCGCGTTTCCGCGCCAAGGGTTCGGTCGAAATGGAAGAAGCGGTGGATTTAAAGGGATGAATTTTATTGCCGCGACTATTCTGGCACCGCTTGCCGCCTCACTGCTTATTCTATTAGTACGCCGAATACCTGTGCTGTTGGCGCTGTTCGGCATTGCAGTGGGGTTGGTTAGCAGTTTAACCTTATTGAACACGGTATACAGCGGGGTAAACAGCGAGCTGTTGCTACCCGGCTTACCCGGCATGCCACTGCTGCTTATTGCGACACCGTTAACCGCTTTACTTTCTGCCATGGTGGCCATTGTCGGCAGTTTTGTGCTGGTTTATGCCGTTGGCTATATGAAAACAGACGCTGAAAAAGTGCGTTTTTTCGCCACCATGCTGCTATTTATTGCTGCCATGCAAACGCTGGTGCTGGCCGGAGACTGGATCCTGTTATTGTCTGCCTGGGAACTAATCGGCCTGAGCAGTTATTTATTAATTGGTTTCTGGTACCAGAAACCGGGGGTTAAATCAGCGGCCACACGCGCCTTTATGGTCACTCGCAGTGCCGATTTAGGGCTTTATATTGCCGTGTTTATTCTAATCGCCAGTACCGGCAGCAGCGAAATTGCCGCAACCTTAAACACCAGTGGCACCCCGGCCACTGCGGCCGGGTTATTACTCTTAATCGCGGCAATGGGTAAATCCGCACAAACCCCGTTGCACGACTGGCTGCAACGCGCGATGGCGGGCCCAACGCCGGTATCGGCTTTATTGCATTCTGCCACTCTGGTGGCAGCCGGTGCTATTTTATTAATTCGCACCGCACCGATGTTAACACCGGACACCTTGCTGGTAATCGGTATTGTTGGTGGGGTAACCGCTGTGGTAACCGGTTTAATCGCACTGGGCGAGTCAGATCTTAAACGCATGCTGGCCGCCTCCACTTCCAGCCAGTACGGTTTAATGCTGCTGGCCGTTGGTGCTGGCGTACCATTAGCCGCATTGCTGCATCTTATTGCTCATGCAGCAATAAAGAGCAGTTTGTTTCTCGGTGCAGGCGTTTTCCAGCATAGCCGTGAAAGCACTATGTTGGAACAACTACGCGGTGTGGGACGCGAACGACCAAAAATATTTATTGGCTTTGCACTGGCAGCATTGGCCTTAGCGGGCATTCCACCGTTGAGTGGTTTTTTCTCCAAAGATGCAATTATTGCCGCGTCACTGAACTCGGAATATATCTGGATACTGTTACCCTTTGCTCTGGCTGGCACCTTATTAACCGGTGGTTATATGGCAAGAGCGTTATCTATTCTGTGGTATAAAAATCAGGAACAAAAAAACAATCAAAGCAAATCAGTTACTGGCCTTATCTGGATGGGAACGGGGCTGGCCGGCCTGGTCACATTAGCCGTTGTTTTAGCGGCCACTTTTCCTGCAATTAAGTCATTACTAAATATCCCGCTAGCCGAAAACATCACAACTGAGTTTCTTCCCGAGATACTGGGGCTAAGCGCTGCATTGAGTGGTTTGTTTCTAGGCTGGTTTATTCCAGTACAACGTTTACTCGGGCCACTGCTGCCCTGGTCTAGCACCGGCTTTAGCATTGCCGGTGGTTTCGATAATTTGATGGTACGCCCGGCTCTGGCGATTGCCCATGGTTGCGAAAAACTGGAGCGCATTTTTTACGAAGGCGTGCTCGCGATAGGCCGACTGGGGCTTAAGCTTGGTCGAATCGTGCGCCGAACCGATGATAAGGGAATTGATGGTTTTATTTTTTCATTTGTAGACAGCACCATTAACCTTGCGGCTAAAGCGCGTACTTTACAAAGCGGTTTAATTCATAAAGAACTGGCTATTAGCACCATTGCCAGTGCAATGATTTTAGTTATTAGCCTGGTAGCTCTAATGGTTTATTAATCATGAATATATTAATAAGAGGACTTTTTTAGTGTATCCAACTGTATCAATTACTGTCTTTTTACCTTTGCTTGGGGCATTGCTGGTATTGCTTATGCGCAAGTCATCGCCACAAGTTGTGCATGGCATTGGCATTGTTACCAGTGGTGTCACTTTGTTGGGCGCATTGTTTATGTGGTCGCGTGGCGTGAATGAAACCGGCTTTGCCCAGCTTGAGCAAATCGACTGGATGCCTTCGATTGGTGCTGCTTACCGCGTTGGTGTAGATGGTATTAGTTTACCACTGGTACTGTTAACCACATTGCTGTTTTTTGTTACCTTTATTTATTCCAGCAAAGTACGTAAGCAGTCGCATGCTTTTGTTGCGTTGATGTTGTTGTTAGAAACCGCCTCCATTGGTGCTTTTGTCGCACTGGATGCGATTTTATTTTATGTTTTCTTCGAAGTGTCGCTGGTGTCCATGTACTTTATGATTGCGCAATGGGGCCATGAAGATCGGCAACGTGCCGCACTTATGTTTTTTATTTATACCTTCCTCGGCAGCCTGCCGTTATTACTGGCAATTCTGGGTTTATACCTCGGCAGTGATCCGTATACCTTCGACATGCGGATCTGGATTAGCAACCCACCTTTAGATGGGCTTGCCGCCATGCTGGCATTGATTGCCATGCTGATTACCTTTGCCGTCAAAACACCGGTATTCCCGTTTCATACCTGGTTGCCAGCCGCACATGTTCAGGCACCAGCAGCAGGCAGCGTGATACTGGCAGGCGTGATGTTGAAATTCGGCACCTATGGTCTGGTGCGTTTTGCTTATCAGATGACACCGGATGCCTTTCGTGAGGCAGGGGTAGTTATTCTGGCATTCGGTGTGGTGGCTGCACTGTATGGTGCATTTGCAGCACTGGCGCAAACGGATCTCAAACGGCTAGTGGCTTATACGTCGATAAATCACATGGGCTATATCATCATCGGTGTAGCCATTGCTGCGCTGGCAACTGATCCGGCCATTCGTGCGACTGCGCTGGATGGTTCTGTTTTGCAAATGGTCAGTCATGGGCTGGTCACTGGCGCATTATTCTTACTGGTTGGCATGTTGCAGGATCGCGCCCACACCCGAGACATGGCCCAGTTTGGCGGTTTAATAAAGGTAGTACCGGTACTGGGCTGGTCGTTTGTACTGGCTGCTTTTGCTTCGCTGGGCTTACCCGGGCTGGCACATTTTCCGGCAGAATTTCAGATTTTCCTCGCCACCTTACAGGTTGAGCCGGTTGCGATTATTGCTATTCTCGGCATCGTTATAACTGCCGGTTTGTATCTGCGTGCCATTGCTCAGGTGTTTCTTGGTGAAACAAACGATAAGTGGACAACCACCACCATGCCGGATCTAAATACCCGAGAACTGCTTGCTTTGGCACCACTGTTAATAATGACCATTGTGTTGGGTGTTGCACCGGGCTGGGTGCTGGACGTGATTCATACAACCACCTCTACGTTACAATTCGAGGCGTTGCCATTCTAATGGAAAAAGATTTTGCTTTAATGATGGGACGCGATCTTGCTTTACTGATCCCCGAGATCATTATCCTGCTCACGGTGGTTTTTGCGCTGATAGCCGAAATGCTACGTGCCCCGCGCATTGCGCTGGCCGT
>VAPL010292887.1_pt1 | contig 18458 bp, 16 predicted proteins | sample 3395061 | NCBI WGS metagenome assembly VAPL01 (sample SAMN08290444, study PRJNA428436) | hydrothermal vent metagenome | isolation source: Deep-sea hydrothermal vent chimney 2 | place: Pacific Ocean: Juan De Fuca Ridge | depth 2182 m m | reverse complement strand
TTTATCATCCTTCTTGGTGGCATCCTTGAAGTTTTTGATTCCCTTGCCGATTCCGGAACCTATTTCAGGTAATTTGCCGGCCCCGAATATTATGACTATAATGACCAGAATGACTAATAATTCCGGCATGCCGAGTCCAAACATATTGTATTCTCCCGGTTATGTACCGTTTTTATTATTGATTAGCCCCTTTACCCACTAACCAGTTTATGCAATAATAGCCATAATTGTCTGTTTATGCAATGTTAAATTCATAGAAATAAAAATCAGTATAGCGGTTTTATTTAGTTTTGCGTCAATAAGGTTCAACTTACTAAATTCAGGTAAAAAAAATGATTAATATAAATGACTGGCTTCCTGTTTTTACTCAGCATGATATTATAATTAAGAGATTTATCATCCTGGCCTGTTACGCCTTATTGGCCAAGGCGGTTGATATCTTTATCAACCGGGTGTTAGGACGGTTGGTTAGATTGTCAAGGATGGAACTTGACGATGAAATTCTGGGGATTATTCACAGCCCGGTTTATTGGACGGTGTTTTGCCTGGGGATTCTGCATGCCGTTTCTATTGCTCCCCTGCCGCCGCCCTGGGAGATAGTGCTGCCGGGTGCCGCCAAATCTGTCATTGTGGTTATCTGGTCGGTTACCGCCCTGAAGATTATTCGGCTGACTCTGCGCCAGAAAACGCTGGAGACCTTGCTGCGCCGCCAGATTCCAGCCACTGCCTTTAATATTATTACTAAGATATTGAGGATTTTTCTTGTCATCCTCGCGGTAGCCTGGCTCCTCGGGGTCTGGCAGGTGGATTTGACCCCGTTTTTCGCCTCGGCGGGAATTGCTGGTATCGCCGTGGCTATGGCTGCCAAGGATTCCCTCTCCAATTTCTTTGGGGGATTAAGTATCTTCATGGATAACATCTTCAAGGAGGGTGATTATATCGTTCTTGACAGCGGTGAGCGGGGTGAGGTGATGGAGGTCGGTATGCGCTCTACCCGGATCAAGACTCGTGACGATATTCTGATTACTATTCCTAATTCTATTCTGGCCAATACCAAAGTGATTAATGAGAGCGCCCCCATCCCCAGATTCAGGATAAAAATACCGGTGGGAGTGGCCTACGGCAGCAACCCTGAGGCGGTGGGAGAGCTTTTGCTGGGCGTGGCCGCCAAAAGTTCATTGGTGAGCAAGGCGCCTGGCGTTGAATCGCGGGTGCGCTTCAGGTCAATGGGGCCGTCCTCTCTTGATTTTGAACTGCTCTGCTGGGTGGATGATCCCCGGGACAAGGGGAGGGTGGCTCATGAACTTCTAACTGCCATTTATCAGGCTCTGGTTGAGGCCGGGATCAGTATTCCTTTTCCTCAGATGGATGTTCATCTAATAAACTGAGGTAATTGTTCAGGCCGGGGCGGGAAACTGCGCTTAAGCTGTGAACTGTTCAACAAGGCGCAGACTCCGGATGTGGTTCAGGTTAGCTAGCGTTGACCCGGATACTGCGGGAGCGGGGTGGATATCTATCCTTGCTTTTTTTCTCTTTCTATTCATATAATTTAAAAATTGAGACAGCGGCCTGGTTCCCGCCCGGGGCCGGCGGTGTTTTTTATTAATAACGAGGTGGTTCTATAATGTTCAAATCTATCAGCGTCAGCAGTCGTCTTATTACTGTCACCTGTTTATTATTTGCTTTTGCTCTGGGTACCGGACTCATGGGCCTGAAGGGTATGCGGGACAATAACCTTGTTTTGTCCTCGGTTTACAGGTATGAGGTTACCCCCTTGAATGACCTGCGGGCTTTAGATATTCTTGTACATAACGGGCTGGTCAGGCCCGTTGACCGCTTGCTTTTTAAACAGATAAACTGGGCTCAATGCCTGACAAGGGTCAATGAAAGCATCCAGGAGATGAATAAACGCTGGCACTCCCTGCAACAAATTAAAATAACTGACACTAACTGGGTGAAGGGGATTATTCCTTTATCCAGTCTTTCAAAACTGACCCTTGGACGTCTGTCTGTGATCCTGCAGGATCAGGATAGGGCGAAACTTGATGTCTTTTCTGATAAGTTTTTGGTTCCCCTGGCCGACAGGTATTCTGAGGTTACGGAAAGTCTCACCCAAAACAGGCTGGCGGCCATGGACAGGCAGTATCAAGAGGCCCAGCGTCATTACCAGTGGGCTCGTAATATCTTGATTCTGTCGCTGACTGTTGGTGCCCTTGTGGCCGGTATTATAATTTTTATGCTTATCCGCAGCATTAATAAACCATTAGTTAAGCTGGCCATGGCCGTAAAGAAGTTGATGAATGGTGATTTCAGCCACCGCCTGTCATATGATGGTGATGATGAATTTGGGATATTGATCAGAGGATTTAACAAAACGATGGATGACCTGGGCGGTCTGATTGCCACTGTTGAAAAGTCAGGCATTCAAGTGACAAGCTCTATTACCGAGATTGCCGCCTCGGCCAAACAGCAGGAGGCAACGGTAAACGAGCATGCCGCCACTTCAAATGAGATTGCCGCCTCCACCACGGAAATTGCCGCTACTTCGGAGAATCTTATGGATACCATGTCCAAGGTCACGGATATGGTACACAATACCACCATGGCCGCCTCGCAAAGTCATAAACGGCTGCAAAATATTAATCGAATTATGAAGAAGATGGAGAATGCCGTGAACTCTATTGTCGGCAAGCTCTCTATCTTGAATGACAAGGCCGATAATATTGCTCTGGTGACCAAGACCATCAACAAGATTGCCGACCAGACCAATCTTCTTTCCTTAAACGCCGCTATTGAGGCGGAAAAAGCCGGTGAGTATGGCGCCGGTTTCTCGGTGGTCTCCTCGGAGATAAGGCGGCTGGCGGATCAGACGGCGGTGGCTACCTTTGATATAGAGCAGACGGTAAATGAGGTACAGGCGGCGGTTAACAGCGGGGTGATGAGTATCGAAAAATTTGCCGATAATGTCCATCGCGGTTTCTCTGATATCCAGATAAGCTCCAATCAGATATCTGAAGTCATCACTCAGGTTGAGGCCCTGCGTCCTCCCATTGAGACGGTGAATGAGGGAATTGAGGCCCAGTTCATGGGAGCCAAGCAGATCAGCGAGGCAGTGAGCCAGTTAAATGAGGCGGCTCAGCAGATCGCTGAGACGGTGGGGCAGAGCAGCTCTGCCATTGACCAGTTAAGTATGGCCACCGATACCCTGCGTAACAGCGTGTCGCAATTCAATCTCAAGGGCGGCTCTTCGCCGTCGGATTCGCCTGACTCCTGAAAATGCTGCTGATCTTGTTCAATATAGGGGTAGAGCGTTTTGCCCTTTCATGCCATGCCGTAGTGGAGATTTTACCTTTTCTTCGTCTGCAGGATGCTTCACCCCGTTGTGAAGAGATAAGCGGACTGATAAATTATCGGGGCTGGCCGGTGCCGGTTTTAGACCTGCGGATGCTTCTTGCCGACTCTCCCTGCCGCCAAAGCCTGAGCAGCAGAATTATTGTCATTAATTATCAGGATGAGCGGGGCCGTCCCGGTCTGGAGAGGCGCATGGGGCTGCTGGCGGAGAAGGTTACCGAAACGGTCGTGGTGGCGGATGAATTGTTAGAGGCCTGTCTCCATCGCGCGGCTGGGGAATTAAAGGCCAAACCTTACTTAGACGTCAACCTCGTGGGCCGGGAGCTGGTGCAGTGGTTTGATCCTCAGACGGAGATATTGGCCATTCTTGGTGATCGGCTGGATCTGCTGCCATGACGAAAAATAGTCATAAAATTCTGGAGGATAAATTACGGCGGGCCATGGGGATTGATTTGCAGACCGTGGGCCATAATTCTCTTCACAACGCGGTTGCTCGGCGTATGCGGGTTCTTGGTATAAAAGAGAGGCGGCAATATTATGAATTGATCGATCGCAGCACGGCGGAGTTAGCTGAATTAATTGACGAGGTAGCGGTTAATGAGACTTGGTTCTTCCGCGATAATACGCCATTTTCGGTTCTGCAGCGTTATGCCCGTAATTGGTTAAAGAGTGGCCGCGGTTCATGCTTAAGGATATTAAGCGTGCCCTGTGCCAGCGGTGAGGAACCGTATTCCATTGCTATTGCTTTGCTGGAGGCCGGGGTTAACGGCCCGTTGTTCAAAATTGATGCCATAGACATCAGCTATCGGGCTCTGCGCCTGGCCCGCCGAGGTATTTACGGCCGTAATTCCTTTCGGGGCCGCAATAATTTTTTTCAGCGGAAATATTTTCAAAAAAGCAAAGCCGGTTATGTGATTGCCAAACATATAAAGCATTCGGTTAATTTTATCCGAGCCAATATCTTAGATACCAGACTCCCCATTTTAAACAATCGATATGATATTATATTCTGCCGTAATTTATTAATTTATCTTGATAAAAATAATCAAAAGCTGGTGGTGTCAATCCTGGATAAATTGCTGGTTGACGAGGGCCTGATTTTTACTGGTCATGCCGAACCTGGGGCCTTTGCCGACAGCGTTTTTATTCCGGCTCCCTATCCAAAGGCCTTTGCTCTGAGTAAGAGGATTGCCGCTGTCTGTAAACCTGATCAGGTCAGTTATAACTGGCAGTCCTTCCCGCCTCCTCTGCTGGTTCAGCCTTTATGGCCCACGGAATTAGATGCCGTTCGAGATCTGGCCGATGCCGGTCGGCATGAGGAGGCCATGGAGTGTTGTGAGCGATATATCCTTCGGCACGGCTCGGATAAGGAGGCCTATCTCCTCATGGGGATGATTCTAACGGATATGGATGAACCCCGGTTAGCCATTCGTATGCTGAAGAAGGTCGTCTATCTTGATCCCAATCTTGTTAAGGCCATTGACATGCTAGCCCTTCTTTACAAGGGGCTTGGAGATGATAACAATTACCGGCTTTTTAAACAGCGGGCGGGGCGGGTCGCGGCTCGGAATCAGCCCGCCGGGAAAGGTAGTGACTGAGATATGCCTGAATTTGATATAGATGACTGCTGGAACCGTATTGGCGAGCGGGCGGCTAAAAAAATCCGCTGTCAACGTTTAACGGAGTTATCTCTCTGCCGCAACTGTCCGCATTTTATCGTCGCGGCCCGTCTTCTCCTTGACCGGCCCCTGTCGGATGAATATCAGGCCCAGCTTACTAAGGAATATGAGCAGCCACTTGCCAAGCCGTCAAAACACGGTAAAACCGTCTTTGTCTTCAGGGCGGGATATGAATGGCTGGGGCTGCGGGCCTCTCTAATTAACGAGGTGGTGAATATGGGGCCCATACACTCCATACCTCATAAAAGCAGCCGCATATTCAGGGGGATTGTTAATGTCCGGGGCCGTCTTGAAATATGTGTATCCGTGGGCGGGGTGCTGCGTCTGGAGCCCGCCTCTCAGCCCCCCAGGGCGGCTTCACCGGAGCGTCTCGTTGTGGTGGTCAAGGGGGGGCGGAGTGTGGTCTTTCCGGTGAGTGAGGTTCTGGGGCCGGTACAGTATGAGCAGGATGATATTTTACCTCTGCCCATTACCATATCCGGTTCCAAGGCCGTTTATACAAAGGGTATTCTGCATTATGACGACAAGGAAATTGGCCTGTTGGACGATGTTTTGCTTTTTCGTATTTTGATCAGGAATCTGGCATGAGCAGCGCTGAGAACCTAAACGATATATCGCTCCTTGATCTCTTTCTGATGGAATGCTGCCATCAATGCGAGATATTAAATGAGCAGCTAACTCTGCTGAAAAATAATACTAATCCCCAGGCCGATTTCAGTTCCATGCAAAGGGCATTGCACTCTATCAAGGGTGCCGCCCGGATAATCGATCTAAGTTTGATTATTGAACTGACTCAAGCCCTGGAAAATGTTTTTCGACGACAATGGGGGTCGGTGATTCCCTGGAATATTGTTGAGGCCGCGGTTGGCGAATTAAATATTTTAAGTCGTCTGCCGGGAGACAGCCTGCGACTCAAGGTCAAAGAGCGGCGCGATATTATTAGTCAGTTGATTGAGAATCTTGGGGAGGAGATGGAAGCAGCAGGGCTGAAGACGAGCTCTGACCGTGATATTGAAAATCAGGCGCTTGAGCCCAAGCCTGAGCCGCTGCCGCCGCTGTCCGCGGATCTCTTTGATATCTTTCGGCAAGATGCCGGTCAGCATCTAACCCTGCTCAGTGAGAATATCCTTAAATTAGAGCGGAATCCCCATGACAGCCTGTTACTGACCGAGGGTATGCGGGCAGTTCATTCAATTAAGGGCGCGGCCCGTATCATTGAGCTGCATGATATTGTCAGTCTTACCCACGCCATGGAGGATGTGCTGGTCAGAATACAGGATAACTCCAACTCCCTGCCCCATTCCACTATTGATGTTCTTCTTGGGGCCTGTGATCTGCTGCAGGCTTTGATCAACAGCCGGCCCGGTGAGGTTGATCAATGGCTGATGGGGAACAGGGAGATCGTGGCGGCCTATATTAAGCGTCTAAGCGCTGAGAGCGCCGGAACCTCCTCCGGGCCGGTACCGGCCATTCAAATCCTGAGCCGTAAAGATAGCGAAACGACAAACAAAGCCCAGAGCTTAAGGGTGTCGGCTCAGGGCATGGATCGGTTGATGAATTTGGCTGGGGAGGCCATAATTGAGGCCGACTGGCTGCCGTCGATGTTAACTAACGCCTTGCGCTGGCAGCAGAAGGAAAAGGAAATATGGGCGGCTGTTGCCGGTATCCATAAACATCTGCAGGAGCAGGGGATGCCGCAATATCTTGAAGATTCATTCAGCTATCTGCATGATAAGATAAAATTATGCGTTCATTTATCTAATATCAGTCTGGCGGATATTGACGATCATGTGCAGAACGCCGCGACTATCTCTCATCGTTTACGTCAGGAGGTGGTGAATAACCGGATGCAGCCCCTGGCGGACGGCACCAGGGGGCTGTCGCGTCTCGTTCGTGATCTAACCCTTAAGCAGGGCAAAAATATACGCTTTACGGTTACCGGGGCGGAGACCATGGTGGATAGAGATATCCTGGAGAAACTGGAGGCTCCGCTTACCCATCTCATTACTAATGCCGTGGATCATGGCATTGAAAGTCCCGAGGAACGGCAGCGGGCGGCTAAACCCCCTGAGGCGGTGGTGAGCATCAACGCCCGGCATATGCATGGCCGGCTCTATATAACCATTGCTGATGATGGGCGCGGCATTGATCTTTCGTCCTTACGCCGCAGGATTGTCGACAAACGCTTAGTATCAAAACAGGTGGCGGAAGAGCTCAGTGAGGCTGAACTGCTGGAATTTGTTTTTCTGCCTAATTTCAGCACTAAGGAAATGCCGACTCAGACCTCCGGCCGCGGAGTGGGATTGGATGTGGTGCGCGATATAATTACCCAGGTCAGGGGCAGCGTTGATCTTACCTCCATTCCTGGTTATGGGTGCTATTTTGAACTCTGTCTGCCCCTGACCCTCTCTATTATCCGGGCTCTTATTGTCGAAATAAATAATGAACCTTATGCCATTCCCCTGGTTAATATTGATCACACGATTCGTCTCAAGCACTCTGAAATTAAGGCCATGGAGGGGCGGCGTTATATAATTTCCCATGAAAAACGGGTGGGTATTATTGCCGCCCAGCAGGCCCTTGATCTCGATGATGACGGGACGGAAACAGATCCACTCTCCATCATTGTGCTGGAGAACGAGCGTAAGCCCTACGGTCTTATTGTCGATGAACTTCAGGGGATTCGTGACCTGGTGGTGCAGTCTTTAAATGACCGGCTGGGTAAGCTCCGCAGCATCAGCGCTGCGGCGGTGGCTCCGGATGGCACACCAATCTTGATCTTAGATGTTATGGACTTGATTAACACGATGGATCATATGATATCCGGCAACCGTTTGCGGCGGGTGGAGAGCGGCAGCGAGATGAGCCATCAGCAGCGTAAGAGGGTTTTAGTAGTGGATGATTCCGCCACGGTGCGTGAAGTGGAACGTACCATTCTGATCCGGCACGGTTTCCTGGTAGATACGGCTGATGACGGGCTGCAGGCCTGGAATAACGTCAGGGAGAAGGATTATCAACTGGTGATTACCGATGTGGATATGCCCAATATGGATGGTATTGAGCTGCTGTTTCAGATTCGGGAACATGCGGATCTGGAAGAACTGCCGGTGATAATTGTCTCTTATAAAGATCGGGAAGAGGATAGGCAGCGTGGTCTCACCGCTGGAGCGGATTATTATCTCACCAAGGGTAGTTTCAGCAATCAGAGGTTCATTGAGGCGGTGGAAGATTTAATTGGCGCTGCCGACGATATCGAAGAGTCTGCCTAAGGGGCGGATTCCGATTTTTACGCGAAATAATAGAGCCAATATTAAAAATGGGGGAATTGCTTGAAGATAGGTATTGTTAATGATTCCTTGATGGCGGCGGAGATTCTGCGCCGTATTGTGGAAGCGGAACCCAGCCTTGAGGTTATGTGGATAGCGGAGGACGGATTTCAGGCGGTACAGAATTGCCGGGAATCACGGCCCGATTTGATTTTGATGGATTTACTTATGCCGGTTATGGACGGGGTAGAGGCTACCCGCCGGATAACGCGGGATACGCCCTGCGCCATTCTCATTGTTACCTCTTCGGTTAACGACAATGCCTCTTTGGTCTTTGAAGCCATGGGGGCCGGGGCCATGGACGCGGTTGCCACACCGGTGCTTGGTGACAGCGGGAATGGCAGGGAGGCGGCTGATTTATTGCATAAGATTCGGATAATCGCCCGTTTGATTAATTATCCCTTAGAGCTTATCTCTATAGAGAAGAGGAAGGGGCTGAATGATGACGGTGAGCCGTTGGTGGTTATCGGCGCCTCTACCGGTGGCCCTCCGGCTCTGGCCGCTATTCTGGCGGATTTGCCCTGTTCCTGTAATGTCCCTGTGGTTGTGATTCAACATATGGATAAAAAATTTACCCCCGGTCTGGTGAATTGGCTCAATCAACAGATTGAGCTGCCGGTTCAGTTGATTAACGAGGGCGATATGCCCCAAAATGGTGTTGTTATGCTGCCCAATACCAATGTCCATCTGCAGATGACGAGGCAGGGACGTTTCAGCTATTCTATTGAACCGGAGGAAAATTTTTATCACCCCTCTGTGGATGTATTTTTTGAGACCCTCGCTGCCAACTGGCGGGGAAAAATTATCGCCGCTCTGCTCACCGGTATGGGTCGTGACGGGGCGCGCGGTCTGCTGACGATTAGAAATAAGGGCGGATACACCATCGCCCAGGACAGGGAAAGCTCGGTGGTCTATGGGATGCCCAAGGCCGCGGCGGAAATTAATGCCGCCCGCGAGATTTTGCCCATGAAGGAAATTGGTAGCCGGATTAGACAATTGCTTGCTAAAGGATAAAAGATAAAAATTCATCTTGCCGCCGCTAAGGCTGTATATAGCGGGAATAGGCAACAACAACTAACCTTGAAGAATAAAGAAAAAGATAAGTTTTTGAAATCTCCGCCCGCTGACGATTATCAGGCCTTAAAGTCGTATAGGATTACCGTCCTCCTGATTGATGATCAGCCTATGGTGGCAGAGGCGGTGCGCCGCGCTCTGGAGGGCGAAAGTGATATAGATTTTCATTACTGCGCTGACCCGACTAAGGCAATTCAGACCGCTAATAATATTCAACCAACCTTGATTCTCCAGGATCTCATCATGCCGGAGGTCAACGGTCTGATGATGGTTAAATTTTTTCGGGTCAATCAACAGACCGCCAAGGTGCCGATTATCGTGCTTTCCACCAAGGAAGAACCGGAGGTCAAGAGTGAGGCTTTCAGGGCCGGGGTCAATGATTATATCGTTAAATTGCCGGACAAGATTGAATTAATTGCCCGTATCCGTTATCATTCTCAGGCCTATATAAATTATATGCAGAAGGAGGAGGCCTTTTGCGCCCTGCAGGAGAGTCAGCGCCGTCTGCATGAGGCCAATTTGACCCTTGAAAAATTATCATCCCTTGACGGCCTTACTAATATAGCCAATCGCCGGAAGTTTGATCATACTCTGCGTCAGGAGTGGAATCGAGCCATGCGTAATTTATGCCCTATATCGCTCATTATGCTGGATATAGATTTCTTTAAACTGTATAACGATACTTACGGCCATCAGGGTGGTGACGAGACCTTAAAGGCCGTGGCCGAGGTTTTGAAGGAGATGGAAAAACGTCCCGGAGATCTTGCCGCCCGTTACGGCGGCGAGGAATTCGCGCTTATTTTACCAGAAACGGATCCGACCGGGGCCTCGGATGTGGCCTATAGCATTATCGAACAGGTACGGGCCTTGGCCATCCGCCATGAGTCCTCTATGGTCAGCGATATCCTGACGGTAAGTATCGGTACCTCGACCATGGCTCCGGTTCGTAAAAGTAAGCCGGCCCGCCTTGTTGCCGTGGCAGACAGGGCGCTCTATCAGGCCAAGCACAAGGGGCGTAATCAGGTGGTTATCTCCACAGCCGGAGTGGATTTATAACACTTAAATTAAATAAGGTAACAGCCATGCCCGGTTTTATCCGAGCATAACGAAACATGAAAATCGTGGCAGGGGCGACAGCCCTGGCAGACGGCTTTCACATAAAGACAATATGGAAATGATATGACAAAGCCAATAACAACAACTGATTTTCGGGATTTGAACCTTATCCATCGTGGAAAGGTACGTGATTTGTATGAGTTAGATGATGCTCTGTTGATGGTGGCTACAGACCGGATATCCGCCTTTGATGTGGTAATGGCGGAGCCTATTGATTCCAAGGGGGCTGTTTTAACCGAGATGTCGCTCTTCTGGTTCGACTATTTAGGTGATATTATTCCCAATCATCTGATTAGCGCCAGGGTGGAGGATTATCCAGCCGTCTGCCAGCCCTATGCCGCTGATCTTGCCGGCCGCAGTATGTTAGTCAAAAAGGCTGAACCTCTGCCCGTGGAGTGTATTGTGCGCGGTTATATCTCTGGTTCGCTCTGGAAGGCCTATACCAGGGGCGAAGACCCCTGCGGCCTTTCCCTGCCTGCCGGTCTTCAGGAGTCGGAAAAATTACCCCAGACTATATTTACCCCTTCGACCAAGGCCGAGGCCGGGATGCATGATGAGAATATCTCGGTGGCGAGAATGCGTGAGATTGTCGGCGATGAAGAGACGGAGCGGATTATGGAGGTCAGTATCCGTCTCTATGAAAAGGCGGCCGCCTATGCCCTGGAACGGGGCATAATCATTGCTGACACTAAATTTGAACTGGGTTGGTATGAGGGGAAATTAATCTTGATTGATGAGGTCTTGACTCCGGATTCATCCCGTTTCTGGCCTCTGGCAGATTATGAAAGGGGCCGCAGCCAGGTTAGTTTTGATAAACAATTTCTGCGCGATTATTTATTGTCCATCAAGTGGTCGAAGAATCCGCCGCCCCCGCCTCTGCCGGCTGATATTATTATTAAGACTAAGGAACGCTACCTTGAAGCATTGGAACGGATCAGGGGGCGGGAACCCGGAGTGTAGCGGAGAGGCCGGATGTCTGACATCCATTCCCTTATTCGCATTCGCGGCTTAAGTATTTTTTTTCTCTTGGCTCTGAGCGCTGTCAGCGGCTGTGTCGGGGAGGCTGTTATCCCTACCGGGGTCAGGATATTTCATTATCATATTCAGGAGGACAGGCAGGATCTGGAAAAAATGATCCGCCGCCTTTACGCCAAAAACCCCAAATATCAGCCTTCCCGTGTCATGCGGCATAAAAGGATTGAGCAGATATTCCACGGTCGGCCGTTGTTCGACAAATACGCCTGTATGCCCTCTAACGAGGTTCTGAGCGCTGCCTTTGCCCCTGACACCAGTGAACCGGACCGGGTGTTTTTATTGGGCCTGGGGATGATGAAGAGTATCAGAGAGGCTTATGGCGTGGGGCGTAAACAGATAATGATAACCGCTCTTCAGGTGCCGCTGGAACGTCTGCAGCGTCTGTACCGTAACCTGAATCAGGTGAATTGGCGGTTAAAGACCTATAAGGACAAGCAGGGCCGCTTATTATTTTTAACTAACGAAAAAGGGGTGGACGGCTATCTTAATATGGGCTATGAGGTTATCATGACTGCTATCCTTACCAGGGTGCAGGACGATATCTATCTGCGGGGCGGACTGCCGAGTAAATACATATTTGATATGTCCACCATGTTTGTCTCCATCATTTTATAAGCCGTTGGCCGCCAGTTCTTTAATCAACTCCCGCTGACGATTCGAAAGTTCTTTGGGTTTAGGCACCGCCACCAGTACCTTAACTATGAGATCCCCTCTCGGCCCATGGGGGCCGCTTGGCAGGCCGTGGCTCTTCAGGCGCAGCTTGGCCTGGGGCTGAATGCCGGCCGGGATTTTGACTTTCAGGGTTTTGCCTTCCAGTGTGGTCACCTCTGTCTTGTCACCCCGTACGGCTGTACTGAAAGGAACCTGTTTCTCGTGAATCAGGTCATTACCGTCTCTGATAAAATCAGGATCAGGCTGTACCCTTATTTTTATATAGAGATCGCCGGGAGGCCCGCCAGTCGGAGAAGGTGAGCCTTTACCGGTTACCCGCAGCTTTTTGCCGGAATCAATTCCGGCCGGAATTTTTACAGATACCCTTTCCGCCTTGCCGCCCCGGCCTAAGGCGATGGTTTTTTCTGCCCCGTGCAGTACCTCGCGCAGACTGATGGCAAGTTCCATCTGCAGATCGCCTCCCTTAACGATCTGGCAGCTCTGGCGGCCGCTGAAATTAGCGCTGTTGAATTGCGTCGCGCCGCCCATGCCCCCGAAAATTGATTCAAAGGGGTTGCCGCCGCCCATGCCAGCATTCATGCCGCTGCGCGGCTGGCCGCCCATACCGCCGAGGTTGATGCCGAATTCGCGGAAGATATCCCCCAGATCGGCGTTCTTGAAAATATCCTCCTGGGTGTATCGCTTCTGGAAATCGGCGGAGCCAAAGGTGTCGTATTGTTTTTTTTTCTCCGGGTCGGAGAGAACGGCGTATGCCTCGCTGATTTGTTTAAATTTTTCCTCAGCCTGTTTATCGCCTTTATTACGGTCGGGATGATATTTAAGGGCCAGTTTGCGGTAGACCTTTTTTATCTCATCCTTAGTAGCCTGCTTGTTTACGCCTAATACCTTATAGTAATCCATGCTTTTTTTTTTATGTCTTATAATTTAGAGCCGCAAATCATTATTTTGAGTCCGCGGGGCTTATTTTTGCTATAATAAGTCGACTGCTCTGATTTGGCAAGGTTAATGACCGTAGGTTTCTTTATTAAAAACGTAACTGTTCAGCTGCACCCAATCTGCGGTTGATAATGCCGTCCAGCATACTGATGTATAGCTGGACGGCATTATCAACCACATCTCGGGCACATCTGAGCAGTTACATTCAGTGGTTATCGCTAAATTTACGGGTCTTTTGCTGAATAGTTATTTAAAAACGTTATGTAAATAGGATTATGGAAATAATTATTATTGCTGCCATGGCCTCCAACCGGGTCATCGGCCGGGCCGGCACTGTTCCGTGGCATAATTCCCATGAATTGCGTTTTTTTAAAAAAAATACCTGGGGAGCGTCATTGATTATGGGACGTAAGACCTTTGATTCCATAGGCCGCCCCCTGCCAGGACGGGATAATATTGTGGTCAGCCGCCAGCCGGGGCTTAAAATAGCCGGCTGTCAGACAGCTTTAAGTTTAAGGGAGGCCTTAAATCTATGCGCTCGGGCTGCCAGGGGATTTATCATCGGCGGGGCGCAGATATTTCAGGAGGCAATGCCCCTGGCGCATACGATTATTCTCTCGGTGCTGCCTGATGCTGTGCCTGGTGATACCTTGTTTCCAGATATCGGCGTTGATTTTAAATTGCAGTCATCATCAATGGTGCCGGGTGATGAACCATACCGGGTGGAAATTTACCGGCGGTCATGATTTTTTTATTGAAACGCACGGTCTTTTATGTATAGAATTATAATAATATCAGCAACGCCATTTGTTATTAATAAATGCCATGTAACGATAATAAAATAGGGGGGAAAATGACAAATAGTGTTTATCAGATGGTGGAATTTGTAGGGACGAGTAAGGTATCCTGGGAAGACGCGGCCAAAAACGCCATCGCCAACGCCAGAAAGAAGTACAGCGACCTGCGGGTAGCGACGGTGAAAGAACTAGATATGACCATTGAGGGGGAGTTGGTTTCTACCTTCCGCGCCAAGGTGATTATTTCCTTTAAATCCCATAACTGATGGCTGCGAACTGGCCAGAATTAACGCCTTAAAAATATAACCGAGGATAATTAGATGACTGTACCGGCAGATATCAAGATAGTTCTGGCCGAAGATGCCGTGACTATGCGCAAGATTGAGGTTAAAACCCTTAAAAAGCTTGGCTTCGAGAATGTCATACAGGCCAACAATGGCAAAGAGGCCGTGGCTATTATTGAGGAAAATAACGGAGTTGATCTAATTATCAGTGATTGGAATATGCCGGAGATGGGTGGCGATGAGTTGGCCGTTTGGCTCCGGAAGCAGGAAAAATTTAAGGAAATACCCTTTTTGATGGCCACCGGTCAGTCCGATCGTGGTCAGGCTGAGAATGCGCTGAGCCATGGAGCCAGCGCCCTCATCGCCAAGCCCTTCACCCCCGATGAATTGCGGGACAAGATTAATGAGGTCATGGGTGAGGGCGGTCAAGAGGAGGAAGTCGCCGCGGGGCCGCAGATGGGCGCTTCGGGTAAGGTTAAGCTCCGGGTGGCCCATATCCAGATTACCGATCATCTGGTGCTTGGCGTGCTTAAAGATTGGATAGACAAAGGTCAGGTAACGCCGGAAAATTTTGAGTTGGAGACCCATTGTCTGACGGGTTGGAATCCGGTGCAGAGCGGCCTTGAAAAGGGGACGGTGGACGCCGCCTGTATTCTGGCCCCTATTGCCATGGATCTCTATAATTACGGGGTACCGGTGAAGCTGGTACTTTTCGCCCACCGCAGCGGCAGTATCTTCGTGCGCAGTACCCAGGGGAATTATCAGCCGCCATACCCGGATTTTTTTAAACAGCGCAGCGTTCTTATTCCCCATAAGATGTCCATTCATCATATGCTGGTGCATATGTTTTTTGAGGGGATTGGCCTCAATGCCAGCCTCCACAAAGGTGACGATGTTGATGTTAATTTGGAAATTGTGGCGCCCATAAACATGCCGCCTTTTCTGAAGGATAACGCCAATGCCGCCGGTTTTATGGTGGCTGAACCCATTGGTACCAAATCAATTGCCGCCGGTATTGCCGAGCAGCAGTTTCTCTCTAATCAGCTCTGGCAGAATCATCCCTGCTGTGTGGTAACCGTGCGGGATGACTTTTCGGCCGCTCACAAGGAGGCGGTCTATGAGTTTACCGATCTTCTCGTCAAGGCGGGGAAATATATTGCTGAACGGCCGGAGGCCGCGGCCGAGATTGCTGTTAAATTTCTTGATCCGAATGGTAAACTGGGCTTAAAGGTGCCGGTATTGAAGAACGTCCTCACCGATCCGCAGGGTATCAAGACCTCTGACCTCTACCCCTCCAAAGAGGACCTGAACAAGATGCAGCACTATATGCATGACATCATGGAGGTCGGCGGTCTAATTGATCTTGATAAATTTATTGATACCCAGTACGCCGATGCCGCCTGTGCCGGTATGCCGCGCACCTCCTCGGCGCTTGATCTGACCCCGGAGCTCTTGGATGGTATATTAAGGCCGCTGACGGAGCAGCATGATATTGGCGCCAAAGCCATGCTGGAGCAGGAAGGCCGCTATCTCACCTTTATGCTTAATAAACAGGAATTCGGGATAAATATTTTTAAGATCAGGGAAATTATCAAGATGATGGAGTTTGTTCAGGTTCATCAGGCTCCGCCCTACGCCAAGGGGGTGATTAACCTGCGTGACAAGGTGATTCCAGTAATTGACATGCGGGCCAAGCTCGGGATGCCGGAGGCGGATTATACCGACAGAAGCTGCATAATTATTGTCGAGACCAGTGCCTTTGGCGGCGGCACCAAGCAGGTGGGGCTGGCGGTGGATGCCGTCTCCGAGGTGATCAGTTTTAAATCGGCTGATATTGATGATCCGCCCCGGCTTGGGGCCGCCATTGACACAAATTACATTTTGGGTATGGCCAAGACTGATGACAGCGTTAAAATTCTTTTAGATATTGATCGGGCCATTAATTATTAAATTGTAAGGGATATAAATGAATAAAATCGAGTGGCAGGATGAATTCTCTGTTCGTAATGAGGAAATTGATCGTCAGCATCGGAAGTGGCTGGCCATTTATAATAAAATGCATATCACCATGATGGTGGGAGACAATGAGGCCCTCGATTCTCTGGGGCAGAAGGCCCTGGATGAGATGGGGGAGTATGGCCGCAAACATTTTGAATTTGAAGAGAACTATATGCGGCAGATAGGCTATACCGAGTTAAACGCCCATCAGCTTTTGCATAAAAATTTTTATACCATGCTTAATAAATTCCGACAGGATATGGCCAATAGTGAAATTGTGCTTAATTCTCATATTATTAAGACGGTCAAGCACTGGCTGTTGGAGCATATCCTGGTGGAGGATCAAAAATACGCCCTTTTTACCGACAAGAAATAAAAGTTATGCCATATTCTTTTCTCTGGTTTTTTCAAAGGTTATTTCCGGCCATTGCTCCATACAATAATTAAGATGCCATTCACTCTGGGCCAGATAGGTTAAATTACCTTCGGCATCGGTATAGAGGCTGGCCTGGTTGGCGGCCTTGAAGCGGTCTAAATCCCGGCGCTCAGCGTTTATCCAGCGGGCGGCGGCCAGATTCACAGTCTCGTAAACTGCCTCCACCTGGTATTCCGCCTTCAGGCGGGCCATGGTAACCTCAAATTGTAACTCACCCACCGCTCCCAGCACCATGCCGCTGCCCAGTATGGGCTTGAAGAATTGTACCGCCCCCTCCTCGGCCAGCTGGGTCAGGCCCTTATGGAGCTGTTTAAGCCGCAGGGGATTTTTCAGTAGGACCCGGCGAAAAAGATCCGGGGCGAAACTGGGAATTCCTGTGAAGCGCAGAGGCTCCTTCTCGGAGAAGGTGTCGCCGATTTTGATGGTGCCATGATTGTAAATTCCTATAATATCACCAGGGTATGCTTCCTCTATATTGGTGCGGCCCTGGGCCATGAAGATGGTGGCGTTGGCTAAGGGAATCTCTTTGCCGAGGCGGTTGTGCAAGACCTTCATACCGCGGGTGAATTTACCGGAGCAGACGCGCAGGAAGGCTATGCGGTCACGGTGGGCCGGGTTCATGTTGGCCTGAATTTTAAAGGTAAAGCCTGAAAATGCCTCTTCATCTGGATAAACTATCCGGCTTGCCGCCTGCCGGGGGCCGGGGGGCGGGGCGTTTTCCACAAAGGCGTCCAGCAGTTCCTGAACTCCGAAATTATTGACCGCGCTGCCAAAGAATATCGGGGTTTGAGCGGCCGAGAGATAATCATCGCGGTTATAGGGGCTGGCTGCCCCCTCAAGAAGCTCAATGTCATCTCGTAATTCCCCGGCCTCCTGGACACCAATCAGTTCCGTCAGCCGCGGGTCGTTGAGATCCTCAATGGTTATGCCCTCTCGGCTCCTGGTCTCCTGACTGGGGCTGAAGAGATGGAGCTTATGGTTGTACAGGCTGTATACCCCCTTAAAAGATTTGCCCATGCCGATGGGCCATGTCAGGGGGGCGCATTCAATCTGCAGTTTATCCTCAATATCCGCCATGACTTCGAGAGGCTCCAGTCCGGCCCGGTCGAGCTTATTAATAAAGGTGATAATGGGGGTGTTGCGCATGCGGCAGACCTCCATCAGACGTTCGGTCTGGTTCTCCACCCCCTTGGCGCTGTCAATAACCATCAGGGCGCTGTCCACAGCGGTCAATACCCGATAGGTATCTTCGGAAAAATCCTGATGTCCAGGAGTATCCAAAAGATTTATCTCAAAGTCCCGGTAGCCGAATTTCATCACCGAGGTGGTAACTGATATCCCGCGTTCCTGCTCAACGGCCATCCAGTCGGAGGTTGCCTTGCGGGCCGCTTTGCGGGATTTGACCGCTCCGGCCAGTTGAATGGCACCGCCGAAGAGGAGGAGCTTTTCGGTGAGGGTGGTCTTGCCGGCATCGGGGTGGCTGATAATCCCGAAGGTGCGGCAGCGTTCTATCTGTTGCTTGTATAGGCCCATTTTTATCCGTTTTTTTATAAAACAAAGTCGTAATTTGGTTCATTCCTGAGCGCTGTTCTTACCATATAACGGTTAGAAAATAAACCACAAGCTTGAGTACCGCCTTGGTTGTCTCCTTGACATCAAGGCGGGTTGAACTTATTTGTTTGTGTACAACCTGCGGCCCATTGGCAACAGGTACACAATATAAGGAGAATAAAAATGCAAAATGATAAGTTTAC
>VAPL010847843.1_pt1 | contig 18473 bp, 15 predicted proteins | sample 3395061 | NCBI WGS metagenome assembly VAPL01 (sample SAMN08290444, study PRJNA428436) | hydrothermal vent metagenome | isolation source: Deep-sea hydrothermal vent chimney 2 | place: Pacific Ocean: Juan De Fuca Ridge | depth 2182 m m | reverse complement strand
GAACCTGAACAGGTAGGTTTATATTCAAAACAGCTATTAGCCGTTGCAAAAAAGTTTAACTATAACAAATGTGCTATTTTTAAAAGCAGAGATAGAGAGATGATTAAATTCTAATCAACTATTTCATTTAAGTTTATCCTAATTTTAGATACAATACCCGATACAAAAAATTTTTAGGAGAAAAAAGTGGGAAAATTCGTTAACAATGTAGAAGAGTTTTACAAGTTTTGTGAATCAAACGAAGTTGAATTTGTAGATTTTAGGTTTACAGATATTAAAGGGGCTTGGCATCATATATCTTATAGAATGAGTGCTGTTGAAGCTGGTATGTTAGAAGCTGGTCTACCTTTTGATGGTTCATCTATAGAGGCTTGGCAACCTATCAACAAATCTGACATGCTTTTGAAACCAGATATTGAAACTGCATTTTTAGACCCTTTTACAGCAGACCCGACTATCGTCGTTTTTTGTGATGTATATGATATCTATAAAAATGAGCTATATGAAAAGTGTCCAAGAAGTATCGCTAAAAAAGCACTAAAATATATGGAAGAGACTGGTATTGGTGATGAAGTTTTCTTTGGTCCTGAAAATGAATTTTTCATTTTTGATGATGTTCAAATCTGGACAGGTATTAACCACTCAGGCTACAGAGTTGATAGTGAAGAGGGAGAATGGAGCGATCAAAGAACTGATAGCGATTATATAAACACTGGTCACAGACCAAGAACAAAAGGTGGCTATTTTCCTGTCATGCCAACTGATTCTATGGTTGACTTAAGAGCTGAGATGATGCAAGTACTTGAAGAGGTTGGACTAACAGTGATGTTAGGACACCATGAAGTGGCACAAGCACAAGGTGAAATCGGTATCAAATACGGTTCGCTAATAGAAGCTGCTGATAATGTCCAAAAGTACAAATATGTAGTTAAAATGGTAGCCCACCTAAACGGAAAAACTGCAACTTTTATGCCAAAACCACTCTATGGAGATAATGGTAACGGTATGCATGTACACCAATCAATCTGGAAAGATGGCAAAAACCAATTTTATAAAGAGGGAGCATATGCAAACTTGAGTGAAAATGCAATTCACTATCTTGGTGGAGTTTTCAAACATGCAAAAGCAGTTGCTGCATTTACAAACCCATCGACAAACTCTTACAAAAGACTAATTCCAGGATTTGAAGCACCTTCGATTCTTACATACTCTAGCCAAAATAGATCAGCAGCTTGTCGTATTCCTTATGGTGCTGGAGAGATGGCAACAAGAATTGAGACTAGATTTCCAGACTCAACTGCTTGTCCATACTTAGCATTTTCAGTACTACTACTTGCAGGAATTGATGGAATTAAAAACAAAGATATTCCAGTAGGTCCTATGGATGAAGATCTTTTTGAGTTAACATTATCTGAAATAAGAGAGAGAAATATCCCACAAATGCCACATACTTTAAGAGAATCATTAGAAGGTCTAATAGTAGATAATGATTTTTTAAAACCTGTTATGACTGATGAATTTATAGATACTTTCCAACACTATCAGTTTGAGAGACAAGTTTGGCCTGATGAGTCTAGACCTACGGCATTTGAGTTTAGTTCTACATACTCATGCTAACACTGTTTGCAAAGGAGAAACCTTTGCAAACATCTATTTACACGATAATTTCACACTAATCATGTTATAATTTTTTAATTTTAAATTACTTTAAGGATAACACATGTTGAAAAAACTACTTTTAACACTTATGATTATGTCTGTTTCGCTTTTTGCGATAAATTTCCAAACTGCCTCCAAAAGTGAACTAATGAGCATCAAAGGAATTGGAGAAAAAAGAGCAACTTCTATCATAAAATATAGAAAAACAAATAAGATAAAAAGTGCAACAGATCTTGAAAAAATACCAGGAATTGGAAAAGAGATAGCTAACAATGCTAAAAGAGGTATCAAAAGTAGTGATCCTAAAAAAACAACCAAAAGGACAACTACAACCAAAAAAAGAGTTGAAAGCAAAAAGAGTAATACTAAAAAAAGGGTTACAAAACCAAAATCAACAAAAGTAAAAACCAAGAAAAAAGCTGGAGATAAACCAAAAAGAGCTGTTAAAAAAGAAAAAGCTAAGAAGAAGAAAAAAACTACAACAAAATAATAACTACCATATCCAAATGCCTACTGGCATTTGGTAGCAACCTCCTCACCAAAACGAACTTTTTTACCAACTTCACTTTTAAGCAATACACTATCTTTTTCAAAAATCATTACAACGGTTGAGCCCATCTTGAACATGCCAAGTTCATCACCTCTTTTAAGAGTTAAATTGTTATATTCATAAACATTCAACTCTCCTGTTTTTGTGTTTGTCTCAATAGAAGGCTCAAAAGAGAGTGTCATTTTGCCAACATTAAGTGCTCCAACTAAAACTATAAAAAACATTCTACCTGTATTATCAAAACACTCTAAAATAACTCGTTCATTTTTAACAAAAAGTGAATTTATTTTATTTAGGTAAGTAAAATTTACAGGATACAAAAATCCAGGGACATGTATAACCCTACTCACTCTCATATCTATCGGTACATGATATCTGTGATAATCTCTAGGAGATAGATAAAAATTGATAAATTTACCACCTTCAACTTTTTGAACATTCTCTTTATCTATATGCTCAGTTAAAAGCTCTTTCACACTATACTCAAAACCTTTGATCTGCAAAGCTACATCTTGATTTAAATCTCCTAATTCAGAGATTAATGAATCCGCTGGAGACACAATTATTTTTGGGTCTTTAGGCATCTCTCTTTTATATAAAAGCTCTCTTGTAAAGAGTTCATTAAGGCTCTTATAGTGGCTTAATGGATGAAAATTTGAAAGATCCACACTCATTGTCTTAACATAAGTCCAATTAACACCCATCTGGATAATTGATGGAAATTTAAATGATGCAAACTTACCAAAAGCTCTTGATATGCTATTAGTCCAAACTGCTTTTATTAATTTATTCAAAATCTTCTCCTTATGTCAGGATTTTAACATGTTTGATTTTACTTTCAAGATAGGCAGGTAAAATAGAAAAAAGGATTTATGTGAAAGTAAGAATTTATTATAAAGATACTGATATGGGCGGTATAGTTTACCACTCAAACTACCTTGATTTTTGTGAAATGGCAAGGAGTGAACTATTCTTTGAGCAGGGAAAATCACCAATGATAAATAACTGCCACTTTGCAATTAAAAAAATAGAAGCAGACTTTATGAGTCCCTCATATCTAGGAGATATCTTAGATATCAAAACTGTCGTCACAAAGATAAAACATGTCAGTTTAAACCTATACCATCAGATATTAAGAGATAATAAACTTATCTTTACACAAAAAGTAACTTTAGTATTTTTATGCAAAGATGGTAAACCTCATCGTATGGATGAGGATACAAGAGAGTTTTTTAAGCGGCTACTTTTATAGCTGTAAAAGTCTCTAGCTTCTCTACAATCATCTCATTTACACAGATATTTGACTCGATAACAACATCTTGAAGTTTAGAAGAGAGTATGAGCTTTAGTGGGCGGTTCCCGGGAAACTCTTTTACCAATTTATACAACTCTTGTAATATCTTATCATCTTCATCAATCTCAATTTTTACAAAAACAGGCGAAACAATCTCTTTTATAACCTCTTTTTTTATATCACATTTCTCTTTTTTTGCACCATCTAAATCAAATACTTTTAAAACTCTTTTGTTGATTCCTCTGTCATCTTTTGTGATTTGAACTTTAAAAGCTATTGGTCTATTTTGATCCATCATAGCAATTTGAACTAGAGTCTTCTCAAAAACCATAAACTCTATATCTCCATGAAAATCCATCAATTGAACAATGCCAAATTTATTCCCTTTTTTACTTATTTTATTTGTAATGCTCTCAATTTTACCTATAAATATAGTTTTAGAACCATCTGCCAACGAATCAATCTCACTTGAGAGTGTATACTCAATTTTTTCTATCTCTTCTCTAAACTCATCCAAAGGGTGACCTGATACATAAAAACCTAAAATCTCTTTTTCAAGTTCTAAAATATTTTTACTCTCATACTCTGGTAACTCATCAATATTTATTGAGACGCGAGTAAGTTCTTCATCTTCACCAAAAAGTGAACCAACTGCCATCTTTTTAGCTCTAGCAGCTTCAGCTCCAACCTCAACAATCTTCTCAATTTGATCTATCAAAGCTCGTCTTGAGTAACCAAAACTATCCATAGCTCCTGATTTTATCAATGCTTCTAATACTCTTTTATTGACTTTAGAGCTATCAATACGCGCTATAAAATCACTCAAATCTTCAAAAGGTTTTTCACCCCTTGCCTCTAAAATACTCTCAATAGCCTTACTCCCAACACCTTTAATAGCACCCATTCCAAATAAAATAGAGTCCTCATCATTATCATGAGAGGGGCTAAATTCGATGCTACTTCCTGTAATTGACGGTGGCAACAAAGAGATACCAAGTCTTTTAACTTCATCCACATATTTTGCAACTTTATCTATATTTTGTGCCTCAGAGGTTAAAAGTGCCGCCATAAACTCTGCTGGATAATAAGTTTTTAGATAAGAAGTTTCAAAAGTAATCATAGCGTAAGCTGCAGAGTGAGATTTATTAAAACCATATCCTGCAAACTTTACAATCAAATCAAACAACTCTTCACTTTTTACACGGTCAAACCCTTTTTTAACAGCTCCATCAGCAAATTCACCCTTAAGTCTGTCCATCTCCTCTTTTATCTTTTTACCCATAGCTCGTCTTACAACATCAGCCCCACCAAGACTAAATCCACCAATAGTCTGTACAATCTGCATAACCTGTTCTTGATAGACAATCACACCGTAAGTTGGTTTTAAAATAGGTTCAAGCTCGGGAAAGTCGTAAACAAAAGTTTGTCTGCCGTGTTTTCTCTCTATAAAATCATCAAGCATCCCAGACTCCATAGGTCCTGGTCGATAGAGTGCAAGTACGGCTATAAGATCTTCAAAGTTACTAGGTTTTAACCGCTCATTTAGTGACTGCATGCCGTCTGATTCTATCTGAAATAGTCCAATAGTCGCACCACTTTGAACCAACTCATAAATTTTGGGATCATCAAAATCAATCTCATTAAAATTTATCTTTTTACCATATTTTTGCTCAATCAATTTTAAAGCATCATCAATAACAGTTAAAGTCTTAAGACCCAAAAAGTCAAACTTAATCAAATCAACATCTTCAAGATATTTTAAAGAATATTGAGTTATAAAAGGTTGATCTTCGCCTGAGGGCTTATATATAGGTGTTTTATTCCACAAAGCTTCATTACTCAAAACCACACCGGCTGCATGCATGCCTGAGTTTCGATTTAACCCCTCAAGAGCAAGTGCAAAATCCCAAACTCGTTTTGCTTGTGAATTAGACTCAATTAGCTCCTTAATTTTTGGCTCTTTCTCAAATGAAGCTGCCAGATCAATACCAAGCTCATCTGGAATAAGTTTTGCCATCGCATCAGCCTCAGCATAAGGCATAGCCATAACTCTAGCAACATCTCTAATAACTCCCTTTGCCAAAAGCTTACCAAATGTGATAACTTGAGCAACATTTTCTCTACCATATTTTTTCACCACATAATCAATGGACTCACCCCGCCTTTTTTGACAAAAATCGATATCAATATCGGGCATACTTACCCTCTCAGGATTTAAAAAACGCTCAAAAATCAAATCATACTTCATAGGATCAATATCAGTAATCTCCAAAGAAAATGCCACCAAACTCCCAGCTGCCGAACCCCTACCTGGACCTATGGGTATACCTTTGTCTTTTGCATCACGAATAAAATCCCAAACGATTAACATATATCCTGGAAATTTCATAGAGTTAATAATATTCATCTCAAAATCTAAACGATCTTTATACTCTTTATGGCGATCTTGAGGAACAATTTTGAGTCTTTTTTCTAGCCCTTCTTTACATTTATAGACAAAATAATCAGCATCATTATCAAAATCCAATCCCTCTTTTTTGGCATACTCTTGTACAAATTTAAAATTTGGAGGTGTTGGATTTCCTAACTTTATCTCTAAATTGCATTTGTCAACTATCTCTTGTGTGTTTTCAATAGCCTCTGGGATATCTGAAAAAAGATCATACATCTGCTGAGGACTTTTGACAAAAAACTCATGAACACTATGTCGAAGTCGTTTTGGGTCGTCAAACTCTTTATTCATAGCGATACACATAAACGCCTCATGAGCATCTGCTAGATCCTGTTCTAAATAGTGAGTATCATTTGTAGCAATAATTTTAATACCAGTCTCAATTGAGAGCTTAATCACCTGTTCATCAATAAAATGCTGATCTTCAATGCCATGGCGCATCATCTCCATATAAAAATCATCACCAAAAATCTCTTTATACTCTAGTGCAACCTCTTTTGCCTTCTCATAACCACCCGCTCCATTGTTTACATTTCGCTTGTTATTTAGATTTAGGTGCCAATTTATCTCACCTTGAAGACATGCAGATGAACATATAAGACCCTCACTGTGCTCTATAAGCATCTTTTTACTGATACGAGGATAGTAGTAAAAACCATTTATATAGCTCTGTGAACTAAGATACATCAAATTTTTATAGCCAATCTCATTTTTAGCATACAGACACAGATGAAATCTCTGTTTGGTACTTTTATCACCTATCTCATCTTGATTATGCAGATACGCTTCCATGCCTATAATTGGTTTTATACCCTCTTTTCTCATGGTAGTATAAAAATCAATAGCCCCAAACATATTTCCATGGTCGGTCATAGCAACCGAACTCATGCCAAGCTCTTTTATTTTTTTAGCTAATGCTTTTATCTTGTTTGCGCCATCTAATAATGAATACTCTGTATGCAAATGTAAATGTGTAAAATTCGGTTGACTCATACTCTTCCCTTTAGCTTGATTCTACAAAAAAGAGACTTGAAATTTTATTTTTTTTTGAATTAGTCGATATTGGAAAATATAGATTAATTTACTAAAGCAAATTCCTTTAGTTCTTGGAGAAAAATAAATGTTTAAAAGACTGAGCGGTAACGATCTTAGAGGAAAAAATGATATCATACAGACATTCATCAAAAACTTTTCACTGCCTATGTTTTATAAACATGGTGAAAATTCAAAGTTTATTACAAACAGTGCTTTTGATATATTCATGGGATCAAATCGCCAAAAAGTATTAAATCAACTTCTCTCTTTAAATAGTTCCAAACAAAATAAATTTGAACTTGAACTTACCAATGATATTGGTAAAAAAATTGAATCAATCACTTATATCTCTGATATAGGAAAAGATAATGAAGCAAAACTTGGTATTATTGTAGATATTAGTGAGCAAGTTAATGCAAAAAAAACCATCAACACTTTTAAGGAGCGTTATGAACTTGCAACAAAAGGTTCAAATGAAGGACTTTGGGACTTTGATATAAACAGCGGTGTAGTTTTTTACTCCAATCGCTTTAAAGAAATTATAGGTTATGCAAATAAGCCAATTAAAAACAATATATCTAGTTGGCTTGATACAATCGTACCAGAAGATAAAATACGTGTTGCAAAAGCTTTAGAAGATCATATAAATGCTCGTACAGAAAACTTTGCAACTGAGCATAGAATCAAAATAAACAACCAAATTAGATGGGTTTCAATTAGAGGTAAAGTCTCACGAAACAAAAATAGAAAACCTCTAAGAATAGTAGGATTTATCACAGATATCACGGAGATTAAAAAAGCACAAATTGCCCTTAAAGACTCCCAAGAGCAATTTCAACTTTTTATGGAAAATCTACCTGCTGGTGCTTTTATAAGAGATGAAAACAATAATTTTATATTTTCAAATAGATATCTTAATGATTTTTTTGGGGTTGACACCTTAGAGGGGCAAAATATAGAAGATATTATCAACTTAAACGAAAATCAAAGTTTTATATCAAACCAAGAGCTTATTTCAAAAGGTACATTCACATGTGAAGAAAAACTTTCAGATAAAAATGGGGCTAAGCACTATTTCCAAACTCATAGATTTATCATAGATAAAAATGATAAAAAACTTTTTGGTGGAATTTACTCTGATATTAGCGAACAAAAAAAGACTGAAATTAAACTAAATATTATGGCACATTACGATCTTTTAACAAATCTTCCAAATCGTGCACTTTTTCAAGATACTCTTAGGAATGCTATTTCAAAAGCAAAAAGGGCAAAAAGCAAAATTGCCCTTATGTTTTTAGATTTAGATAACTTTAAAATGATCAATGATACCTTAGGGCATGATTATGGTGACCTTCTACTGATAGAAGTTGCAAAAAGACTTAAAACAATTTTAAGAGCAGAAGATACTGTATCAAGACTTGGCGGTGATGAATTTACGATTATATTAGAAGATATTGGGGAGACTACCTATCCATCGATTGTCGCACAAAAGATTATTGACGCTCTTTCTCAACCAATTCAACTAGGCGATGAGATGGGTTATATTGGAGCTAGTGTTGGAATTGCAATTTTTCCTGATGACGCAAATGAGATTGAACCACTCATCAAAAATGCAGATCTTGCCATGTATACAGCTAAAAATGGTGGTAAAAATATCTATAAATATTTTACAGAAGATATGAATGCAGATGCAACAGAGAGACTTGAACTCTCAAATGATCTTAGAAATGCAATCTCAAACAACCAATTAAAACTATATTATCAACCAATTGTCAACACAAAAAGTAATACTTTAGAAGCTTTTGAAGCACTTGTAAGATGGGAACATCCAAAATATGGGGTCATTACTCCTGATAACTTTATAAAACTTGCTGAAGAGGGAGGTTTTATGGCTAAAGTAGGAAAATGGATATTAGAACGCTCTTGCAATCAAATTAAACTGATGCAAAATTCTGGATTAAAAATAAAAATCACAGTAAATATCTCAAGCAAGCAGATTACACAAAACCATCTTGAACAAACGGTAATAGAGGTTGTTAAAAAAAGTGGAATTAATGCAACACTGTTAGAGCTTGAAGTGACAGAAAATTTTTTAATGGAAAATATTAATAAAGTTGAACAAGTTCTTACAAATCTTAAAAAAATTGGTATAAATACTGCAATTGATGATTTTGGAACAGGTTACTCATCTTTAGGTCGTCTAAAAAAACTTCCCGTAACAAAACTCAAAATTGATAAATCTTTTATCGATGATATCCCTGCAAATAAAGATGATATGCAAATAGCAACTACAATCATCACACTAGCCCATCAACTCTCTCTTGAAGTAGTTGCAGAAGGTGTTGAGACTCAAAGTCAAGCTGACTTTTTAAAATCAAAAGGGTGTTACTTGATGCAAGGATATCATTTTAGCGAAGCAATTTCTGAAGATAAGATAAATATCTACCTTAAAGAGATGGGTGCAGTTACTGTATAAAATTCTAAAGTATTTTATGCAAAGTCGTAGCACTTTGCATCCACTCATTTAAAGCTTCATAATCATCATCTTCAACCATTTTTTTAGCATATGATAACTCCTTTTCGAAACTATCAATAGAAGTTAAAAGATTTTTCTTATTCTGTTTAAAAATATCACTCCACATATTTGGTGAACTTTTAGCAATACGACTCATATCTCTAAATCCACCGGCTGCTAGAGTTAAAATACTTTTTGGATCTTCTTGTTTTAACACGCTATTTGAAAGCGCATAACTGATAGCATGTGGAAGATGAGATATATAAGCAGCATGAAAATCATGCTCTTTTGCATTCATATAGACAATATGCATCTTTAGTGCCTCAAAAATAGCAATAGCTCTATTTTTATGCAAATTACTATTTTTCTCAACATTACATAAAACTACAACTTTATCATCATAAAGATTTTCAAATGCAGCAAGAGGTCCAAATTTTTCAATACCTGCCATAGGGTGTGCTGCGATAGAGTTTGACACTATCTCTTTTGGAGTTTTACAGACTATCTCCTCTTTTGTACTTCCTAAGTCAATTATTGTCGTATTTGAGTCTATATCACTAAGATCTTTTAAGGTTTTGATAATCGAATCAACAGGAATTGCCAAAATAATCACATCACTCTTTTTAACCACTTCAAACGAAACAATTTCATCTACCAATCCAATCTCTTTTGCCTTCTTAGAGTGATCAAGGTTGTGATCAAATCCAACTACTTTTATATCAACCATAGACTCTTTTAATGCCAATCCAAAAGAGCCACCCATCAATCCTAACCCAACAATTGCTATAACCATATTTACATTCTTTACTTTTTTACATGATTTTATCTTTTTAATCATTAAAATGATAAAATGTTTACCTTAACTGGTTATTATAACAGATATTATAAAAGGCTTATTATCTATGACACAAAATAAAAAACTTTCTCTAAGAGGCTGTGCTCTTCTTCTTTCATGCATACTTGGTGCTTCAACACTTAAGGCTAAAGCTGTTGAAAATATAGAGTTTGAGGGCTTAGTACAAATTTCAGATGCTATAGCTAAAGAGATCATAAATATCAAAAATGGTGATGAGATTGATCCTCGCGTAATTGATGAAAGCATTAAAAAACTATATGCACAACAATATTTTAAAGATATATGGGTAGATGAAAATAGTGGGATTTTAACTTATCATTTTATAGAAAAACCTGTAATTGCAAAAGTAAATCTAAGCGGTTTCTCCAAAGAAAAAAATGAGGAAGCTCTTAAAACTGCGGGCATTAAAAAAGGTGATATATATGATGAGACAAAATTAAAAACCGTTAAAAACAACATTCAAAAAGATTTAGAATCAAAAGGGTATTTTGATTCAGTCGTTGAGATAGAAAACCAAAAGTTAAATCAAGGAAGTATTCAAACTAATATAGTCGTAGATAAAGGTGAAAATATCTATATTGATAAAATTAACTTTTATGGTGCAACCGATTATGGATATGATGATTTTAAACCCTATCTTGCGAATAAAAAGAGAGAAGCTTTAGGTTGGTTTTTTGGACGAGATGATGGAGAGTTAAAAGCTAACCAATTAAAAGCAGATGCTATGCGAATAAAGGAGTTTTATCTCAAAAACGGATATCTTGATGCAGTTATATCAGAACCGATTTTAAGAACAAACTTTGACAACTATAGCGCAAGTTTAACCTATCAAATCGATGAAGGCTCTCAATACAAAGTCGGTTCCGTATCAGTAAAAATTGACAAATCAATTATTGATCCCAAAATCTTAGAAGAGAGTTTCAAACTTAAATCTGGTCGAGTTTTTGATGTCCAAAATTTAAGACGGGATATTGGCAAAATTAGAGAAATAATATCAAATAGAGGTTATGCATTTTCAAGCGTAATACCAGATGTAAAACAAGATCGTAAAAACAAGATCGCAAACATAACTTATATTGTCAAACCAAATGAAAAAGTTTATGTTAATAACATTACCATTTCAGGAAATTCTAGAACTGCTGATAGAGTTATAAGAAGAGAACTTTATCTGAGCGAAGGAGAAGCTTTTAATCAAAATGATCTTAAAGATTCAATGAGTGCCCTTAAAAGAACTGGGTATTTTAACGATGTTCAAATCATACCAAAACAGACACAAAAAGATAAAATGGATCTTCTTGTAAATGTCAGTGAAGCTAGTACTGGAAGTATCATGGGAGGTCTTTCATATGGAAGTTATGATGGATTTGGAGTAAACGCAGGTATCTCTGATCGAAACTTTTTTGGAAGTGGTATTGAAGTTGGATTAGATCTTGATACTTCTGAAAAAACTCTTCGTGGGAGTCTTAGATTTTATAACCCTCGTATTTTTGACTCACTTTATAGTTTAGGAGGAAATGTTTTTAGAAAAGATTTTGACTATTATGATTATGATGAAAAATCAGTTGGTGGAAATTTAAAGCTTGGTCGTAAAATCGGAAGGAATCTACATGCATCTCTTACCTATCTATATGAAGATGTAGAACTTAGAAATGTATCTGATAGTTTAAAAGATAGTATCTACTATAGAGAGGGAAGAGTTATAAAAAGTGCCCTTGCTCCTGCAATATCTTACGACAATACTGATGACTACTATCTACCTAGATCAGGTGTGAACATAACCGCTGGATTTGAATACGCAGGTATTGGCGGCGATGCAGATTTTATAAGAAACTCTCTTACTGCAAAATACTATTATGGTTTTAATGATTTGATTGATTATGATCTAATTGTTAGATTAAAATCAAGAGTAAGCACAATTAAAGACAATGGAAACTTACCTCTAAATGAAAAACTTTATCTTGGAGGGGTAGGAACAGTAAGAGGATTTAAATCAGGAACATTAGCGCCTAAAGATGAAAAAAATTCATTAATTGGAGCTAAAAAGATGGCAGCGGCTTCTATTGAATTATCGTTTCCACTTATTGAATCTGTTCAACTTAGACTTTTAACTTTTTATGACTATGGTATAACAGGTGATGATAAATTTAACGACATACATAGATCATCAGTAGGTGCAGGTCTAGAGTGGGCAAAATCACCTCTTGGCGTGCCATTGCAACTTTTTTATGCTCACGCACTTGACGACAAAGAGGGAGATAGAACCTCAACAATCGAGTTTAGCCTAGGACGAAGATTTTAAAACTATAACTAAAGAAGTTGGCTTTTTCAACTTCTTTACGCACTCTTTGGATAAAAACATCCTTTTATCACTTAAGATAGTAAGTAGATTATTTTGATACTCTACCTCTATTCTTTTAATCTTTTTATCTTTATTTACACATGCTGTCAAAGATAAGATAAAACTAAGCCACCCAATTATCTCAACACAAGGCAAAAGTTCTTTATATTTTTTTATCTCTTTTATATCTATATTTTTTTGATATGTATATTTTAAAATAAGTGCAATTAAAATCTTTTGACTATGCGAGAGTGCAAAGTTTAAATTCTCTACCAAAAAACCAAAACTCATATCGCTATTTGAATAAATATTTAATCGTTTGAAAATCAATAAAAGCTTTGAAGCCATTTTAAGTGTCTCTTTGTATTTACAATCTACATCAAACAGATGATGTGTTTTTTCATATATTGCCAATGCATTGCTCTGTAATTGAGGTATATTTTTATTATAAATTGCAAATCTATCAACAAGGTTTTTTATACTAATATTAAAATTATGAGGAAATCTATAGTTCGAGTTTCGTAAAATATCGCTAAGATAGACACCCTCTCTGACTCCTGCTTTGCTAATTATGATATCTTTTGCTTCTAGCTTTTCGCACAACATAAAAAAGATTGAGCTTCCCTGTCTTATAGTATCATAACGATTTGCAGAAATTGAAGTAGATCTTAGTTTTAAAACTTCAGATTTTGCGACACTCTCAATAAATCTTTTATGCTCTTCATATGAGTACTCAAAAGCATGAAGAGAGTTGATAGGGTAAAAGCTATCTTTTAAAATTGCAGATGACAAAGCTCTAATTGTTCCACCAATTCCAATAATTTTTGAAGAGTTAAACAGCTTTGGAACAGTTTTAAAAGCATCATCTATAAAAGCTTGAATCTGTGCAAAATCTTTTTTCTTATCAAAAAAAAGCTCTTTTAATCGCACCGTACCAAGATTTAATGAGATAGTATCTACAATTTTTCCATCTATAATTTTAGCAATATCAGTTGAACCTCCACCTATATCAATAGTCGTAGCACACTTAATTTGAGGTAGCAGATTTATAGCTGCAAGTGCACCCAGATAAGCCTCTTTTTTTCCATCTATGATCTTAATACTCAAATTAAGTTCTTGTCTGATTTTTTTTAAAAAGGCTTTTTTATTTGGTGCATCACGAAGCGCGGATGTAGCAACTGCCAACACTTTTTTACACCCTAAACTTTTAATAACGGATAAAAAGTCTTCTAGGGTATCATATGCTTTATCCATGGCTTCATCACTAAGATATCCACCATTTTCATAAGCACCTTCACCAATACGCACTTTAGATCTTAATTTTTCAATCAAATGAAAAGCGTAACGAGAGCTTTTTTCATAAATAACCAATGAGATAGAGTTTGAACCTATATCTATTATTGCTGTTCTTTTTGCCATTATATATCCATCCCAACCTTTGAATTCCCTATTTTAGCAAATTTAAGGTTGAGATGAGTATAAAACCCTTTGTGCTTTTTTGAGTAAAGACTCACAAGATTCAATAATCTCTTCATCCAAAACAATAGCATCCACAGGGCAAACCTCCACACATGCACTTTTCTCTTTAAATCCAACACACTCACAACAAATCTCAGAATCAACAACATATATAGGGTCACTTGCCATTATAGCTATAGTTGGACAAACTTCAACACATGCATCACATGCTATACACTCATCAACTATTTTTAACGACAAGCGTTTTAATCTCGCTTAAAAGCACTAAATATACCACCACTTTTTGGATCATCTCCAGATGGACAATAGTTTCTAGAATTTAACACAACTGTTGCAACAGCACCTTTGCCATTAACTCTATTTTTCAAACTAAGTTCCGCTCCAATAGCATCAGCAGCACCTTTGGCTAAAAAGAGACCAAGCCCCGCTCCACCTTTATCTCCAGATCTTTTAAAAGGAGCAAAAAGATCTAATGATTCATCAATTCCACTACCTTCATCAATAATTTCTATTTTAAAATCATCACCAATCAATCTACTTTTAATATGTACAGTTGCTCCATCTGGGGTAAACTTTACTGCATTTTGTACAAAGTTTTGTAAAATATGAGTCAATAGCGTCGGCTGAGAGATAATACAATACTTTTCAGGCTCAAAATCAACTGAAACATTTTTACCTACACTTTTCGCGATAAGAGTAAAATCTTTTGATTTATCTTTTAAAAACTGCACCAAATCTATCTCAAGTGGTTTTTCAAATTGCGCACCCTCTTGTCTTCCAATCTCCAAAATTGAACTAATCATTTTGCTCATATCATCTATTCGCTCATTATTTAGTTTTAGTGTCTCTTGGTATTTTTCACTAGGACGCTCCCTCATAAGAGTAACTTCATTTTTTGCTTTCATAACTGCTAGCGGTGTTTTTAACTCATGTGCAGTTCCTATAAAAAGCTCTTTTTGATATTTTACAAAATTTTGGATCCTATCGATAAGCTTATTGATACTCTCTCCAAGAGGAACAAACTCATCAGGAAGAGTTTTAACCTCAATAGGTTCCAAAAAATTTTCATTCATACGAGCCAATCTTCTAGTGATGGATTTAACCGGATGAAGTAGTGTCTCTGATAAAAACATCGCATATGCTAAAATCAAAAAAAGTGTCAAAAAATTAACTAACACAATACTTTTTAAAATATTTCCAAGTAATTTACCATTACTTGTAACATCCCTCTCAATTTTAAGATAACTAGATTGAAGAGGATTAAAAACATGAAAAATAGTAAGATACTTTTTCCCATCTCTCTCGTGCTGTTCATAAGAGATATCTTCTTTTTTATCAACCCTGATAACTATACTTGTTTTATCTTGTCCATATTGTATTTTTGAGTTAAAAATATTTAAATCATTTCTCTTTGAAAAAGGCGCTTTCTCTTTTGAGTTTTTAATATATAAAATCGCCTCGGTTTTTAAATTGTGCATAGTCTCGTCTAAGATGGATATTTTGATATAATTATAAAGTATTATCGAAAAAATCACAATCAGTGTCGCCGAAGCGATCACTAACTGTATAAGAAACTTCCTCTTTATACTTTTTTTGGATAACAAAATCTATAACCTCTTCTTCTGACGGTCTCAATAGTAGAAATATTTAACGGTTTATCCATTTTTTGTCTGATTTGATTAATTGCAACTTCAATTACATTTGGCGTCACAAGCTCTGGTTCTTCCCAAATAGCGTCTAATAACTGCTCTTTTGAGACAATTTGATCACTATGTCGTGCAAGATGGGTTAACACTTCAAAAGGTTTACCTTTAAGCTCTATATCTTGCCCTTTATAAGTAATTTTCTCTTCATCAGGATCAATCACCAAATCATCTATTTTTATAACATTTGTCCCACCAAACCTAAGTCTAGCTTCAAGTCTTGCTACTAAGATATCAAAATCAAAAGGCTTTTTGATATAATCATCCGCACCAGATTTTAGGGCTTTTATCTCACTATCTTTATCATCCTTTGCTGAAAGCACAACACACGCAGTTCTAGGCGTTTTTTGTTTAATCGCAGTTACCAATTCTACACCATCACCATCAGGAAGCATCCAATCGGTTAATACAAGATCATAATTTCTAATCCCTATATAATACTCCGCATCTTTAAAATTTTCCGAACTATCTGCTTGATACCCGTACTCTTGAAGCCCCTCAACTAAAGTTCTGTTTAATGTAATTTCATCTTCAACAATGAGTATTCTCATTATTTTCCTTTCATTTGTAAAATTTTTCTGAATTATACCATGTTTTTGTCAAAAATTAAAGTTTTTTTAAAAAATTTTTAAATTTTTCTGAAGAGCTCTACGCCAACCACGCAATTTTCAAGAATTTGGGATTTTGAAAGTTTTAACCTAACTGTTTGAATTTGACTATATTTTTTACAAAGAGTTTCTATGATATCTTCAAGCCCATCTTCAATCAACTCATATTTTTGCTCTACTAACATCTTCTCAATCACGGATACAACTTCTGCATAATTGATAAACAATCTACCAATTTTTTCATACTCAATAAAACAATCAACAATAATCTCTTGGGGCTTTAAGCGTTCAAAATCTAAAATACCAATTATCGCTTTAACACTCAAGCTCTCTATCGAAACCTTATACATAACACCACTACGCTATTTTTTCCTCTTGACCACTAAAAAGTCTATAAATGTTATCAGAATGCTTATAAAAAATGATAAAACCTATAATCACAATAGGTGCATGCGCAATATCTGGATATATCAAAAAAGACACTAAAACAGCCCCTAAAACACCAATTAGGGAAGCCAAAGAGACAACTTTAAAAACTTTGGCAAAAACGATCCATGTAAATATACCAACCAATGCAGCTATGGGAATCAAAACCATAAACACACCAAGTCCCGTTGCTACACCTTTACCACCCTCTCCCAATAAAAAAATACTAAAACAGTGTCCTGCAACTACAAATACAGCAATTGCCCACATGGTTGCTTCACTAACCCCAAGCAGATATCCTATCAAAAGAGTGACAACACCTTTTAATATATCAAGTATCAGTGTCGTAATTCCTAACTTTTTCGCAACACCTGGATTTTTCTCTCTCAATACTCGAAGTACATTTGTTGCACCAATATTTCCGCTTCCCTCTTTTCTTATATCAACACCACCAATAAATTTTGCCAAAAGTAACCCAAACGGGATACTCCCTATAAGATAAGATAAGATGTATAATTGTATATTTTGACTAAATAAAAATTCCAAATTTTGTCCTTAAACCCAAACAGGTTGTTATAGATAATGCTTTAGTGTAACAAGTTTTTTATTATATTGAGGTTACAATGTCAATTAATTTAAATTCAACGGAGCACCATCATATTATGACCTATCCACTATTTTACGACAATGTAGAAAAAATTACACTTTACGATCCTTTGGCTGAACTTTTAGGAAGTTTTGAAAATGGAATTATTACATTTTCATATCTACAGTCTGTTCAAACAGCAGGACATAGTTGCCCTACTGTTGGTGGTGCTTATCTTATGACTTTAAAAGCTTTACAGACGCTATATACAGAGACTTTGCCAGTCAGAGGAGAGATTAGAGTGTCATTTAAAGAGCCTATGGAAAATGGAGTAGCCGGCGTAATTGGTAATGTTATATCAAACATTACAGGCGCTACAGATAAAAGTGGATTTAAAGGCTTAGGTGGCAAATTTGCTAGACACTCTTTGATGAATTTCAATGCTCACATAAATTCAAGTGTTAGATTTACTAGAACAGATACAGGCAAAAGTGTAGATGTTTTTTATAACCCCTCATATGTACAACCACACCATAATATGCAACCACTTTTACAAAAAATTATGCAAAATATGGCAACAGATGAAGAGAAAAAAGAGTTTGGCTCTCTTTGGCAAGCAAGAGTAGAAAAGATTCTTATAAATTATAAAGATTATCCAAATCTTATAAAGGTTACTTCACTTTAAAACTCCATGTCATCTTCAACTAGAGTTTGATATCTTAATTTTTCAAGCTCTCTTCTGAGATACTCTCTCTCCTCTTTAAGCGCTGTATATTTATGATAAATTTTTTTTATCTCTTTTGAGTCATAATATATTTGATTACTAATATATACTTTTGGAAGGAGTACTAAAAGTGCTAAAAACACAAACAGGTAGACTACAAGAAGTCTCTTAAAAGAGATATCTTTTGGACGATTCTGCTCATAATCAAAATCTTCAAGAAGCTCTTCTCTAGCTGTTGGTTGGGTTTC
>VAPL010748963.1_pt1 | contig 18477 bp, 21 predicted proteins | sample 3395061 | NCBI WGS metagenome assembly VAPL01 (sample SAMN08290444, study PRJNA428436) | hydrothermal vent metagenome | isolation source: Deep-sea hydrothermal vent chimney 2 | place: Pacific Ocean: Juan De Fuca Ridge | depth 2182 m m | reverse complement strand
CATATTTTTTCAAACTAACCCGTTAGTCCTTCAAAAAGATACCTACGAATTGAATAAAAATTCATTCAAACTGTAAACAAATATTAGGTCGAACTCAGGTTATAAGATTAATTTGGGTAAGATGTTAAAGTTGTCATAAAGTCAATTGATACTATCATTTAATTTTATAATTTTAGTGAGTAAATTACTCGGTAATGCCATTAAAAACAATATTATATATTACCATATTTTTAACTGTTTCTTGTGCTAAATCACAAGAAAGAAATACTGTAAGTAAGACTGTAGGCGGTCCCTGTGGAGGGTGTGAAACCATTTATGAATATGGCAATAAGCCCTTAAATCCTGTTGATACCCTACCGGGATTTGCCACATCCAATCAAAAAATAAAAATTACCGGGACTATCTACAAAAAGGACGGTAAGACTCCTGCTAAAGATGTAATTCTATATGCTTATCATACAGATGAAAAAGGAATTTACCCAAAAAGAAGCTCTTCTGAAGGATGGGAAAAACGTCATGGATATTTGCGTGGATGGATAAAAACAAATGCTTCAGGAAACTATACTTTTTACACTTCTAAACCTGCTTCATATCCTAATGGATCATTACCACAACACATACACATAACGGTAAAAGAACCTGATAAAAATGAATATTATATCGCTGATATTTATTTTGAAGACGATCCTAATCTAACCGATAATATAAGAAATAAACAAAAACACAGAGGAGGTAATGGCATAGTTAAACTCAATAAAAAAGGACAACTATTAGAAGCAAGAAGAGATATTATGTTGGGTTTGCATATCCCTAATTATGACTAAAACAGCTTTTCAGGCTCTTTTGCTAAGGTGGGAATTACCAAATTAGTATTTAGTTCGGTATTTAGTTTTTTAATAAAGTGTGCTGAAAGCAATGGCGATGCTACTTCTAAATTCTGATGTACAAAAAAATGAATCTTTTGTAATCCTAATGCAATCCATTCTTTTAATCTGATTACCCAATCGTCTAATCTTGAATAATCACTCTCATGATTAGCACCTACATAACGTATAAAAGTTTCATTATTTGTTAATCTCATATGTATTAAATCTCTTCTACCGGCAGTATCAACCAATACATTGGTGATATTATTTTCTTCTAATACTTGATATAACTCTTCTGAAATTGTATCATTATTATACCAATCTGTATGTCTAAATTCTACTGCTAACGGAATTTCTTTAGGCCAGAATTCCGCGAAGGTAATCACTCTATCAATATCTTTTGGTGCAAAATTGCTGTGCATTTGTAAAAATATTGTCCCTAGTTTTTCTTTTAAATTAGAAGCAGCATATAAATAATTGTCTACTGATTGTTTTACATCATTTAGACGTTTCCAATGGCTAATTTCTTGATTTAACTTTGGGAAAAACTTAAAATTAGCTGGTGTTTTGTCATACCATTTTTCGAATTGTTCCGGAGGAAAAAATCGATAAAAAGTAGCATTCAATTCAATACTATTAAACTGTGATGCGTAATACACCAACTCATCTTTTGTCCCTCTTGGATAAAATCCTTTAAGGTCTTGTCTATTCCATTTAGCGCAACCTACATACACTTCCGGATGATTTGTTGCTTTAAAATTTGACAATACTCTTTTAGTACCTGGGTGGTCTTGTGGCAATGTAAGATTAATAATTTCAGGATGTTCTACGCGACCGAATTTCATGTTGTTTGTTCTATGATATACAGTATTAAAAGTCCAACAATAATACAAATAGCAAAGCTCATTAATGTTCCGATAAGGACATATTCTGTTTGCTTTCTACCTCCTTTTGAATCACTAAATCGCAATATTGATTTGGCAGCGATTAAAAATCCAATAGCTGAAAAGTTACTAGACAAAATAAAGGTCAATACCAAAATACGTTCAAAAATACCAATATAACGTCCTGCCTTTTTTAAACTGCTCTGCTCCTCTTCTACAGCAATTTCTTGTTGCCAACGTTCAGTAGCTTTACCAATAATAAATCCTACCGGAAAAATAACAATCAGATACCCTATCAATATCGCTAATTTTTCTGTGGAAGAAAAGAATGTTCTTATTTCCGGAAATATATCACTATAACCTTGTATAAGATATAACCATGCTATAATTATAATAATAAAATGCAAAAATTGATCAATTAAAAAATACTTTAGGTTATCTTCTTTCTGATGTAACTTCCATAGATCAATAAAAAAGTGAGTAATTATAACCCCAATTGGTACTAGAAAGCTTGACCATTGCTGCAAAACAATATAAGTTAGTACACCTGCTAAGATACTGTGCACATATAAATACCATGATTTGGCTTTATATAGGCGTTTGTGTTCCACCATTTTTTTGTTTTGAAACACAAAATCGGTTAACACATGTGCTAGCAATAATTGTAATATGATAATAGTATTATATTCCATCACTATTATATTTAGATACAGCAGATCTATATCTGTCTAATAATAGATCAATTGAATCCCAATTAGCTACTTTTTTACGATGATTTACAGCAGATTGATTGATACCCAAAATTTCAGCAATTTCCACCTCTTTATATCCTTTATGTAAATAATATATTACCTCGGCAGATGACATGCTCCATTTACTGGTTACACTATCTAATAAGCTAAAATGAACATTAAATTCGTCGTTTAGATCATCGTCAGCAGTTTTTAATAATAATCTAGGATAATCTCCTTTCATAGTATCTAATGCTCTTCCTGAAAATTGAAAAGCTTCACCATTAGATTCTAAAATAGATTCACGTTTTAAATTAATGGTTCCAATACCAATAGCTATCCGAAAGTCAGGTAAACCTGAAATTTTCTTGTTTTTTATTGGAATTTTATTTACTGCTGTTTTTATGACTATTACTAAGTCTAGTGCAATTGTTGGGTCTAGCACTATTCCTTGAAAGCTATCACCTCTAAATATTTTAAAATCAGCATCATGTACCGAACGAAAATGTTCAAATTCCTGATTTACAACATCAAGAATGGTATCTAATTCTTGAGAAGTGTATTTTGTAGAGTCTATTAGATCTCCTGTTATAACTGCTTGCATATGACAAATATACTAAAAATATTAGTCTGCAGGCTAATAAATAGTAAATATTAGTCTGTAGGCTAATAAATAGTAAATATTAGTCTGTAGACTAATATTTAACTCAGATTAATCAAGTAAGGAAACACCATTCAAATCGGTGGTTAACACTTCGCTCATATAATCAAAATAAGGTCGAATTGCTTTAAAAGCTGTCATAACCTCATTCAAAAAATCTGGAGAAGTAACTTCGGTATCAGAAAACTTTTTGGTAAAAATAAATTGTTTCTTTCTAATTAGATCAATATCAGCATGCTCCTTACTAAAACCTTTAGGTGCTGTTTTTACTTCGTTACCAACTAGCTCACCCCAAACGCTTTTAAATTTCTTTGCAGTAATTATTTTTCTAAATTCGGTAGCATCAAGTTCAAGTTCTTTTCTAATACGAAATAGATCTTCTTTATTTGGTTCCCAAAATCCGGTTGCTATAAACGAGTCACCGGGTGCAATGTGCAAATAGTACCCGCCACGTAAGCGAGGCTTTGTTCTACCAAAAGAACCACCAAAATGTGTTTTATAAGGTGTTTTATCCTTAGAAAAACGGACATCTCTATAAATACGGAACATTTTCATTTTATCTACATCGTCATGTTTTTGCAATGATTCTAGCAGTGCATTATAAAAAGATTTTACTTCTGCTTCTAAAGATTTAAACTCTGGTTTATGCTCAGTAAACCATTCTCTATTGTTATTTTTTTTAAGGTTTTTAAAAAATGAAAATGCTTTTTTAGGAAGAGTTATTGCCATAATAATTATTATTTTGTTCAAAGATATAAAAGTTTTTAAACTCTATTATTTGGAAACTATTAATTATATTTTATACATTGTACTCATAAATAGCTATTAACCATGCTATTATATTAACTAAAACCCTAATTATTATGACAAATGAATCAATAAGCAATAAACCACCAGTGTGGTTTTGGATTGCAAGTGTATTAGCGCTACTCTGGAACGGCGCGGGAGTCTACCAATATTTACAACAAGCTTATCAAACTGAGGGCTTTAAAACAATGAATACTCCAGAGCAATTAGAAACCTATGCAAACCTTCCTAGTTGGTATACTGCTGCGTTTGCTATTGCAGTTTTTGCAGGAGCTTTAGGTTGCCTTTTATTATTATTAAGAAAAAAATTAGCTTATACAGTTTTATTATTATCATTTATAGCTGTAATTATTCAAATGGGATACCTAACTTTTTCTTTAAAAATGGCAAACATGATGACAGCTATGATTATTGTAGTAGCCTTATTACTGTTATGGTTTGCAAAAAAAGGTATAGCCAAAGGCTGGCTTTCATAAAAACAATCAACTAGCCAGTTTTTAAGACACTAGATTTTCTAGTGTCTTTTTTTTAAGGCTTCAATGATATCATCAAATTTAAAACCTTTAGCTTGCAGTAGAATTAAATAATGAAACAATAGATCAGCTGATTCATCTAAAAAGAGAGTGTCATTATCATCTTTAGCTTCAATAACTACTTCTACAGCCTCCTCTCCTACTTTCTGAGCGATTTTATTGATGCCTTTACGGAATAAAGAAGCAACATAAGAGTTCTCATCATTTTGATTTTCTTTTCTATCATTAATGATCTGCTCTAGATCTGAAAGAAATCCATAAGATTGTAAATTACTTTCATTCCAACAGGTATCGGAACCTTTGTGGCAAGTGGGGCCAGAAGGGTTTACCTTAATAAGTAGTGTATCATTATCACAATCTACTTTTATATCTATCATATTTAAAAAGTTACCGCTTTCCTCACCTTTTGTCCATAATCGGTTTTTGCTTCTGCTAAAAAATATTACTTTTTTAGTTGACACCGTTCTGTCATATGCTTCTTGATTCATATAGCCCAACATCAATACATTGTTGGTTGTTATATCTTGGATGATTGCGGGTATCAATCCGTCATTGTTTTTATTAAAGTCTATTTTCATAATTTTTAAATTTTAAATTCCTTTCCTCCCGATAGCTATCGGGATTAAGGGAAGATTTCTGCCATTAGCAGACAGAAGAGTTATTAACCGTCCCACCCGCAAAATGGATACCTCTCCTTTAAAAGAAAAGGGTTAATTTTTAATGAGATCCTGAAACAAGTTCAGGATGACGATTATCTTATAATCGTACTGGAATATTATTATTTCGCAACTCATTTTTTAATGCTGTTATTTCTATCTCTTTAAAATGAAAAACGCTTGCAGCCAATGCAGCATCTGCTTTCCCTTGAATGAAGGCATCTGCAAAATGTGACATAGTACCAGCTCCGCCGGAAGCAATAATTGGAATGGTCAGTTCAGTTGATAGTCTAGCTAACGCTTTATTTGCAAATCCGTTTTTTGTTCCATCATGATCCATTGAAGTAAACAGAATCTCTCCTGCCCCACGTGTTTCTACTTCTTTAGCCCACTCAAAAAGATTTAGTTCGGTAGGTACTTTACCGCCTACCAAATGCACCTTCCATTGATCATCAATTTGTTTTGCATCTATAGCAACAACTATACATTGATTGCCAAATTTAGCTGATAAATCATTGATCAATTGTGGATTTTTAACTGCAGCCGAATTAATAGAAACCTTATCAGCTCCAGATTTCAATAAAGTATCTACATCTTCTACAGATGAAATTCCTCCACCAACAGTAAATGGAATATTTACTTGTTCAGCTACGTGCAATACTAGATCGATTAAGGTTTTACGTCTTTCTTCAGTGGCAGAAATATCTAAAAACACCAATTCGTCTGCGCCATTTTCAGCATAGAATTTTGCCAGTTCAACCGGATCTCCTGCATCACGTAAATTGACAAAATTAATGCCCTTAACGGTTCTTCCGTTTTTGATATCTAAACATGGTATGATTCTTTTTGTAAGCATCTGCTATAAGTTATAAGTTTGAGGTAAGAGGTACGAAGTATATTGTACTTTATTTATTAAAAAGTCAAATTCAAGCATATTCATTACTATTTATTATTTCTTCTAGCAGTTTTTATAGAAGCTACAGTAATCGCCAACAACTCATTCCCTTCTTTTATTAACCTGTTAATTTCATTGTGATTTGTGTCTAGAACCTCAATAAACAATTCTAACCAATAAATAGATTCATCGGCTTCTTCTTCCACTATTTTTAACTTGTAAATAAAATCTGCTGTGGATTTTCCCCTTTGCGAAGCACGATAATTTGCTCCAACAGAGCTAGAACATCTAATAAGTTGTCTTACCCAAGCATCATACTCTCTTGATTTTGGAATTTTCAAACAAAGTCTCCAACAGTCTATTGCAAACCTTTTCTTTCTAGTTTTTAAATCTTGCATATTCTTATATATTAGTTAGTCTATACGCAGTTCTTAGTATCTCGTACTTCTTACTTCAAACCTTTTTTCTTATAATATAATTCTCTAACTGTTTTAAACTTATCTTGTTTTCATAGATAGCTTTCCCTATAATAGTTCCTTCACAACCTAATTCGGCTAATTTGGGAATTTCATCAAAAGTTGAGATTCCGCCTGACGCTATCAATTTAATGGAATTGCTTGCTCCTTCTAGCCTTTTGGCTTCGCTCAAGACAGGCTTTGCTGAGAGATCATTTTTAGTTCTCGACTGCGCTCGAACAGACATATCACACTTTTTTAATATCTTTCTATACAATCCAAAAGAAGGTCCTTCTAACATACCGTCTTTAGCAATATCCGTACAGATTACATACTGCACACCTTCTTGCTGATAACTTTGTATAAATGGAATTAATTCCTGATCACTTTCCTCCTGCCATCCGCTGATTGCTACCTTTTCATTATACGCATCAGCACCCAAAATAATTTTATCACTTCCATAGATTTTTAACCACTTCTTAAAGGTAGCAGGGTTTTTAACTGCAATACTCCCACCAGTTATTTGATCAGCACCACTTTCAAAAGCAATTTTTAAATCTTCATCTGACTTAAGTCCACCTCCGAAATCAATTTTCAGGCTTGTTTTAGATGCTATTTGTTCTAATATTTTATAATTAACAATATGACTGCTTTTTGCTCCGTCAAGATCTACCAAATGCAAATATTTAATACCATGTGCTTCAAAATTTTTAGCAACCTCTAGCGGATTTTCATTATAAATCTTTTTGGTTGCATAATCTCCTTTAGATAAACGAACACATTTACCTTCAATAATATCTATAGCTGGGATAATTCTCATTTTTATTCTATTTTAATTCCTTCCCTTAAAAGGGGAGGTGGATTCAATAAATAGAAAAGCAACAGCTTTTCTATTTTGAAGACGGAAGGGTTATAACCTCCCCGCCCTTTGGGCACCCCTCCTTAAAATAAGGAGGGGAGTTATTTATTAATATTTTTATAATCCTTCGACAAGCTTTGCTTGGCTACCTTCTATACAAAACATATTTTGTGTCTCAGTAATGCTCAAGAACATTCTATCTTAGAATACTAAAGTTTTAAAAAATTCTTTAATATTTGTCCTCCTGCATTGCTGCTTTTTTCCGGGTGAAACTGTACTCCGTAAAAATTATCTTTCTGTAAAGCGGATGAATAACTGATTCCATAATTGGTCTCTGCAATTGTTTCATTACAAATAGATACATAATAACTATGTACGGCATACATATATGCTGCTTCACTTATGTTCTTAAATAATTTAGATTGTAAATTAATAATCTTATTCCACCCTATTTGGGGGACTTTCAACCTATTATCAAATTTTACTACGTCAATATCAAAAATACCGAGCCCTTTTGTATTTCCTTCTTTGCTATAATTACACATTAATTGCATCCCTAAACAAATCCCTAATACTGGTTGTGTCAATGTTGGTATCAATTTGTCTAATCCGCTTTCTTTTAGTTTTTTCATAGCGCTACCCGCTTCACCAACTCCCGGAAAAATAACTTTATCAGCATCTTGTATTTCGCGAACATCATGACTTAAGATGGCTTTATAACCCAATCGTTGCATTGCAAATTGAATACTTTTGATATTTCCTGCTCCGTAATCTATGATAACTATTCTCACTTTTATTTTAGGTTTATGATTTTAGATTTACGATTACAAAAATCATAAATCAACATTCTTTATTCGTAATTTGTTAAAGCATTCCTTTAGTTGATGGCAAAATCATTTTATCTGCATCACGTTTTACGGCAACTTTAATTGCTTTTGCAAAAGCTTTAAATATTGCCTCAATTTTATGATGTTCGTTGTTTCCTTCTGCTTTGATATTTAAATTACATTTTGCGCCATCTGTAAACGATTTAAAAAAGTGATAAAACATTTCTGTGGGCATTTTCCCTATCATTTCGCGTTTAAATTCTGCTTCCCAAACCAACCAATTTCTTCCTCCAAAATCAATGGCAACTTGTGCTAAGCAATCATCCATTGGCAAACAAAACCCGTAACGTTCAATACCTAATTTATCAGCTAAAGCTTTTGAAAGAACCTCTCCAAGTGCAATTGCTGTATCCTCAATAGTATGATGTTCATCTACTTCTAAGTCACCTTTCACAGTAATATCTAAATCTATTTGACCATGACGTGCAATCTGATCTAACATATGATCAAAAAATGAAATACCGGTGTCAATATTACTTTTCCCGGTTCCGTCAAGATTTAACTCAATATTTATATCTGTTTCATTTGTTTTTCTACTGATTTCAGATATTCTACATTCTAGCTTTAAAAACTCATAAATACGTTGCCAATCGCTTGTTTCTAACGCAATATATTCATTAAGGTCATTTCGTTTTACTGTTATTTCATCTGTACCTAAATTGGTGTTGTCATTGATAAATATCCCTTTTGCACCAAGGTTTTTAGCTAATTCCATATCGGTTAACCGATCACCAATTACTATTGAATTTTTTAAATCATAATCCTCAGTAAAATATTTGGTGAGTAAACCTGTATTGGGTTTTCTCGTTGGTGCATTGTCTTTAGCAAAAGTTCTATCTATAAATTGCTCTTTAAACACAATACCTTCTCTCTCAAAAGTTTGAATAATAAAGTTGTGTATTGGCCAAAAGGTTTCTTCAGGAAAAGCTTCTGTACCCAATCCGTCTTGATTGGTAATCATAACAATTTCATAATCCAATTCTTGGGCAATTTTTGATAGCCATTGGAATACCTTTGGGTAGAATTCTAATTTTTCAAAGGAATCAATCTGCTCGTCAGCAGTTTCTTTGATAATGGTTCCGTCTCGGTCAATAAAAAGGACTTTTTTCATATGTTTAAATTATATTTTTTAGCGGTAATCCCGAAGTTTCGGGACTGTTCGCTATTAATCCCCGTATCAAGTACGGGGCAGGCTATTTTCTTGTGTGATAACCTTTTTAACATGCTCGTTTCATAATTTAAAATTTACCCTGAACTTGTTTTAGGGTCTTGTAATAATTAGTTTCAATGTTTCTAGTTTAGGGTTTGACGCTTTGATTAAATTCCATTTCCATTCTTTATGCCAATCCTTTAATTGTTTCTCCCTCAACTTGGCTATTTTCTTTTCTTTAAAACTTTCAAAATAAACTAACTCAATTGCATTATATTCTTTAGTGAAAGATGATCCGAACCCTTTTTCGTGTTGATCAATTCTTCTTTTCAAATATTCTGTATATCCTATATAAAGAACTGTTCTGTTTTTATTTGACAATATGTAAATATAATACTGCTTCATATTAAAAGTTGCTGAAACAAGTTCAGCATTTCGAAATTAATAAAAGGGTTTTTATTAATTTCTCATTCTCATCTTTTGTACCTATAGTAATTCGTAAACAGTTCTCCAATAAGGTCTGTGTTGTTCTATTTCTTAATACAATTCCTTTTTCTATTAATTGTTGATACCGCTTATTAGCATTATCAACTTTTATCAATACAAAATTAGCATCTGTTGGATATATTTTTTGAATAAAATTTACTTTAAGTAATTCTTTAAGTAAGATTCTCTTTTCATTTAAAATAGAAGCAATTTCATTTTTTATTTCTTTAGTTTTTAATACTCTATCTAATGCTCTTTTCTGTGTTAATTCATTGATATTATATGGTAATTTAATCTTATTCAATATGGCAATTATTTCTTTGGAAGCATAACAAATACCCAGTCGAATTCCTGCCAACCCATACGCTTTTGAAAGCGTTTGTGTTATAATTAGATTAGGATGTTTATCGAGTTTTGAAATCCAACTTTCTTGTTGTGAAAAATCAATATATGCTTCATCTATAATAACCAAACCATTAAATGAATTGAGTAATTTTGTGATACTTTTATTATCAATCGTGTTTCCTGTGGGATTATTTGGAGAGCAAATAAACAGTAGCTTTGAGTTTGTATCCGCTTCAGCTAAGATCGCATCAATTCTAGGCTGAAAATCATCATTTAAGAGAACTTTTCTATTTTCAATATTATTAGTATTTGCCAAAACATCATAAATACCAAAGGTTGGCGGTAATGTGATCACATTATCTTTTGCCGGTTCACAAAATACTCTAAAGATCAAATCTAATATTTCATCACTACCATTGCCTAACAGTATATTTTCTATTTGAACTCCTTTTTGTTCTGCTAAAACACTCTTTAAACTGATCTGTTGTGGATCTGGATAACGATTCAAGCCATTTTCAAAAGGATTCTCATTGGCGTCTAGAAAAACCATATCCTTATTAAAATCTTTAAACTCAGATCTTGCTGATGCATAAGGTTTCATTCGTTTGATATTATCGCGAATGAGTGTGTTTATGTTGAATTCGTTTTTTTTCATTTACTTTATATTCATGAGATTCTGAAACAAGTTCAGAATGACTGTGTCATTTTAAACTATTTAATCTTAAGGTAACAGCATTTTTATGTGCTTGCAAACCTTCTGCTTCAGCCATAATTTCTATGGTTTTACCTATGTTTAGGATTCCTTCTTTGTCTATTTTTTGAAAGGTCATACTTTTTATAAAACTATCTAGATTTACGCCACTATATTGTTTTGCATACCCGTTCGTTGGTAACGTATGATTGGTTCCTGAGGCATAATCACCTGCACTTTCCGGTGTATAATTCCCAATAAAAACTGAGCCTGCATTTTGAATTCCATTTACAAAAAACTCTTCATCATCTGTGCAGATAATAAAATGTTCAGGGCCATATTCATTTATTAATTCTAATGCAATAACTTTATTTTTTACATAGATCAATTTTGAGTTTTCTATCGCTTTCTCTGCAATTGCTTTCCGTGGTAACTCATTGAGTTGTTTTTGTATTTCTTTAGAAACTTTATCCATCAATCGTCTAGATGTGGAAACCAAAATCACTTGACTATCTGTACCGTGTTCTGCCTGACTCAATAGATCGGATGCTACAAAAGCAGCATTTGCAGTAGCATCAGCAACAACTAACAATTCAGAAGGACCTGCAGGCATATCAATGGCAACACCAAACTTAGTAGCTAATTGTTTTGCAACAGTTACAAACTGATTACCCGGACCAAAAATTTTATATATTTTCGGAATGGTTTCCGTGCCAAAAGTCATTCCTGCAATGGCTTGAATTCCGCCTACTTTAAAAATTGTAGTGATACCACAAAGTTGCGCTGTATATAAAATAGCGGGATGTATTTCACCTTCTTTATTTGGTGGAGAACACAATACGATCTTAGAACAACCAGCCAATTGTGCAGGAATAGCCAACATTAACACCGTAGAAAATAACGGCGCCGTACCACCCGGAATATAGATGCCAACCTTTTGAATAGACCTTTTTTCTTGCCAACATTTTACGCCTTTTATTGTTTCTATTTCAACCTTCCTTGTTTCCTGAGCTTTGTGAAACTTCTCAATATTAGCCTTCGCTATTTTTATAGCTTCCTTTAAATCTTCTGAAATCAACTTTTCTGACGTTTTTATTTCTGCATCAGAAACAGTTAACGAATTCAATTCAACTCCATCAAAAAGATTGGTATATTTTGCTATAGCTACATCTCCTTTTGCTTTAATTTCATTAAAAATTTCAGATACAGTAACTTCAATATCTTCAACAGTTACTGTTGGTCTTTCTAACAATGCTGACCATGATTCTTTAGTTGGATTGTATATTTTGTTCATTCTATTAATTGATAATTCATAAATATTAATGAGATTCCTGCCTACGCAGGAATGACAAAAATTAAAGCACCATTTTTTCTATCGGACAAACCAGTATTCCTTCTGCTCCCAAACTTTTTAACTCATCTATTATTTCCCAGAATTTATCTTTTCGGATAACTGTATGGATGGAACTCCATCCTTCTTCCGCTAAAGGCAATATTGTCGGGCTTCTCATTCCCGGTAATAGTTCTGTGAATTTTTCAATATTGGCGTTTGGAGCATTAAACAATACATATTTAGAATCTCTTGCTCTTAATACAGACTTTATTCTAAATTGTAATTTGTAGAGTAATTCCTTTTTAGTATCCGATAAATTTGGTGCAACAGTCAATACAGCTTCGCTCTTAAATAGTACTTCCACTTCTTTTAAATTGTTTTTAAATAAAGTGCTTCCGCTAGAAACTATATCACAAATAGCATCAGCCAAGCCAATATTTGGAGCTATTTCAACAGAACCATTTATGACGTGTAATTCAGTTTCAATTCCTTTTTCTTTTAAATACTGTGTGATAGTGTTTGGATAAGAAGTCGCTATACGTTTTCCTTGTAAATCATTTAACGAATTGTATGTGTCATTTTTAGGAACTGCTATTGACACTCGGCATTTAGAAAACCCTAATTTTTCAATTATTTTAAGGTCTTGACCTTTTTCAAACAATACATTTTCGCCAATAATTGCAATATCAACAACACCATCTTTTAAATATTGAGGAATATCTCCATTTCGTAGATATAGTATCTCTAAGGGAAAATTACGTGCTGTTGCTTTTAACTGATCTTTACCATTATCTATAGAAATACCGCAGTCTTTAAGAATTTTTAAAGAATCTTCGTTCAATCTTCCAGATTTTTGAATGGCTATTTTTAATTTACTCATTGTATGCCCGAGAAAGCGGGTATCTTTTATTATGTTTGAGTAAATCTTCCGGCAATTTTATGAAACAAAAAACCGTTTGATCTGCTCAAACGGGTTTAAATATATTTTGTTTTTATTCAATACATTTTCAGTTCGCTTGAGTGCAAATATGAAAATGGTGATGATGGATTTGAATAAAATTCATTGTTACTTCTTTTGTTCTGCAAATATTTCAAATAATTTTTTAATTATCCTAATAATATTTAATTTTTTATGTAAAAATTTGTTTTTATATCAAAATTCGGCATATTTTTTCCTTTAGTCACTAATGGATTAACTATATTAAAGCACTGCTTTAATAGAAGTAACCTAGTTAGTTAGGAATGGGAACTTTAATCTTTTAACTTATTCATTTCTAAATGTTCACTTTTAGCATGTTTATAACCATACTGCCACCATTTGGCCATTAGCTTCTTGTTGAATATTAGTGAATTTGTAGTTAATATAGTTGGTGTATAATATAAATTTAATTTTACATTACTATGTTTGGCTTGTAACTTACCTATAGTAACGTTATGCCTTTCAACATGATCTAACATAAAGTCAAAAACAGTTGACAGCAATGAAAACGGGTTTTTGGAAGGCAATCTATTGAACTGCGTTAATTCAGTTTCTAAAATAATAGCATCAACTTCTGTTGCTCCTCTCAATATTGCTTCCCGTATTGGCACTAAACATCCGAATCCGCCATCAGCATATTCATAGCCATTCTTACGCAGTAAACTCATAAAAGGTACATAATTACACGAGCCCCAAATCCAATCACAAAAATCTAAATAACTATGGTCTTTAATTGATTTATACTCCACTTGATTAGTGGTTAAATTTGAGACAGTTACTATAACATCTTTATTTGATTCTTTTACACTATTATAACAACTTTCGGTAATGTGTTTTTTAATAAATTTTCGTAGGTTCTTACTTTCGCCAAAAGTTCTTCTTCCGTTGATAAAATTCCAAAATGTATTTAAGTGATTTACACTCACTACTTTTTCTCCGTGTACCGTTTTTACAATAAAAGGATTATTACTAAAAATTCTACGCTGATTTACAGAAGTAAATAATGTTTTTAGCTCTTCTAACTTGCCTAAAGCCAAATGAGTGATCAATAAGCTACCTGTTGAAGTACCGATAAATAGATCATACTCATTTTTTTTCTCATCAATCAAATATTGTGCAACGCCACCTGCAAACGCACCTTTACTTCCACCACCAGATATGACTAAAGCCCTCATTAATTATTATATAATTTAAAGATTTAACTTCTCTTTTCTTAAAAAAAATTACTTTTGGTGAAATTATAACTTTTGTGATGAATTTGAAACTTATTATACTCCTATTTTTTTGTTGCTGTGGATTTTTCTCGTGTGAAAAAGAATACCAGCCTAGAAGTTTTGACAGTATAAACATTGAAGAAATTGCATTAGACAGTTCAAGTGTTCGTGCTATTCATGTATTAACAGATTCTATCTTGTTCTATGCTGCTTCTGGTGGATATACCGGTTGGGTATTACCCACAAACAAAATTTCAAAGAACCCGAATTTAGTTTATGATAGTATTACGCCTCATTTTAGAGCTGCAGCTTCTAATGGTAGTAGTTTATTTGCTTTAAGTGTTGCGAACCCTGCATTATTGTATCAATTCGATAAAGGAAACCTAGAATTAGTGTATAAAGAAGAGCATCCTAGCGTATTTTATGATGCGATGGCATTTTTTGATGAGCAGAATGGTATTGCAATGGGAGATCCTACTGATGATTGCTTATCGGTTATTTTAACAAATGATGGAGGGAATACTTGGAACAAAATTCCATGCTCAAAACTTCCTAAAACTGAAGAAGGCGAAGCTGCATTTGCTGCTAGTAATGGCAATATTGCTATTGTAGGAAGAAATGCATGGTTGGTTACCGGAGGAAAGCGTTCAAGAGTTTTCCACACTCCAAATATGGGAAAAACATGGAAAGTGTACGATACACCGATTGTTCAAGGTGGTCAAATGACGGGAATTTATAGTGTTGATTTTTACAATTCAAAAAACGGAATTATCTTTGGTGGAGATTGGAGTAAGAAAGATGATAACACAGCCAATAAAGCCATCACAAATGACGGTGGTAAAACATGGCAATTGATTGCTGATGGAAAAGAACCAGGATATAAAAGTAGTGTGCAATATGTACCTGATACTCAAGGGAAAGAAGTGTTTGCTGTAGGTTCGACCGGAATCTCTTTTTCAAATGACGGTGGACATACATGGAAAAAAGTAAGTGAAGAAGGTTATTATACGATACGATTTGTCAATAAGAACTTTGCTTGGTTAGCCGGGAATAATAAGATTGGGAAAATGATATTAAAATAGTAGAAGCTAGAAGACCGAAGACGGGAGTCAGAAATTATGTATTTTGCCTCACCCATAATCACTAAATGCGATTACGACCTCTCCAAAGGAGAGGTAAACTGGAAACCCCGATGCAGAGCGTCGAGGAATTCTTTAGATTAAGGATGAGATAAAAAATAGAATAAAAACATAAATCGATAAATGAAAAAAATAATATTATTATTACTTGCCATCAGCTTTATTAGCTGTCAAAAAAATGACTTAAAGTCAGAATTTAATTGTAAATCTTCAACCTCTTTTTCTGACACAAAAGAAATTAGAGATGTTATGAAAAAGTTTAAAATAAAATTTCCCAGTAATTGGAAAACACAATTATACTATGATGAATTTCAATCAGAAATTTATAGTGCTGACACAACAAAAAACCTGACAGACACTTATATTCTAGATATTTCTTGGCATCAAGGAGAATTAAATTTAAATGAAGCATTTGATCAAAGTGTAAAAGATACCTTAGCTAAAAAGGAGAAACTAAGTCCGGTGAAAACCAAGTTTATAAAGTTTAAAGAAAAACCTTCTTATTTTAACTTATCCAAAGGAAAAAGCGGAAATCACACCTATCATTTTCTACAAGTTTATGTAAAAACAGAAGTTGATGAATATTTTACATTTACTACCAAAGTGTATGGAGATGAAAATGTTGACGGTCGTCTTTGTGAAGCCATACAATTGTCTGATGAAATTGTATTTATTGAATAGTTATTAACCAGACAGACATAAGACCGTAAGGCTTTAATTTTTAACAAGTTAAAAAATATTTTAATATCGGTTAATTACCGCCACTTTAATAATATGCAACTAGGAAAAACAAATCTGCTCAAAGTAACCAAGTTAACTGACTCAGGCTATCTATTAGAAGATGAGGACAGTAAAAATATATTACTCCCTAACGATGCAGCTACAAATAAACTTAAAGTAGATGATCCTGTCAAAGTATTTGTCTATAAAGATAGTGATGACCGTTTGATGGCTACCACTCAAAAACCTACTATTGAATTAGAACAATTTGCTTATTTACAAGTAAAAGATGTAAACAAGACCGGTGTTTTTATGGATTGGGGTATTTCTAAAGATCTGCTGATACCTTATGCAGAACAGACCGTAAAAATGCATGTTGGAGAATGGCATCTTGTTTTTATGTTATTAGATAAAGAAACTAATAGAATAATAGGATCCTGTAAAGAAAATGAGTTTGTATTTTTTGATGAAATTGATATAAAGGAAGGTGATGAAGTAGATTTGTTGCTTTATAGCAGAACAGATTTAGGTTTTAATGCTATTGTGAATAATTTATATAAAGGGTTGATCTTTAATTCAAATATTCATAAAGATATAAAGAGTGGCGACAGTATTAAAGGATATGTAAAACAAGTTCGCGAAGATGGTAATATTGACTTGTTGTTAGAACCATTAGGCTATAGAAAAAGTATTGACCCAACCACTGAAACCATACTCAATAAATTAAAGGAAAATGATAGTTGTATCTATCTAACCGACAAAAGTACTCCTGAAGACATTAAAGCGCAATTAGGTTTGAGTAAAAAAGCATTTAAACGTGGTTTGGGTAGTTTATATAAACAAAAGAAGGTGATGATTTTAGAGGATTGTATTAAATTGCTTTGATAAATATAATAACTTGCAGGTATAAAGGATATATAGTTAATATTAACTATATTCCTACGTTGTAGCCAATTAAAAAACACGTAAATAATTGAACAAAATATCTCAAATAACAAGACAGAATATTTTTGACTTTATCCAAGTCGAAGGATTTTGGTGGTCTGGAAGACTTGAAGAATCGAATTTTCTTTCACGAATGTTTGATTTGGAAAATATGGCTTCTTATGACGATCGCTTTCCTAATGCAGCTGGAGATATTTGGCAACATCGAATTAATAATAATGACTGGGAAGACGATTGGATTTTTAATGATGATAGGTTCAATCTTCTAAATTGTGACGACTCAAAATTCTTGGATTTTATTTGCGAAATGATTCATCCATTAGTAAGAGCAAATACATCAGAAGTCAATAAACTACTTCAAATTTTCAATGACAACTTAGTTGATGACAATTTCGAAGTTGTTGAAAAAACACGAATATCAAATAAGCCAATTTTTGTTGGTAGAATTAAAATAACTGGTAAAGATTCGATTGAGAAAAAAGGACGAGAAATAAAGAAAATATTAAATGCAGATTACGTTTCTCAACAAATTAACCTAATGGAATCTTCAATTGAGAATTCCCCACATATTTCCATCGGTTTAGCGAAAGAATTAATTGAAACATCTTGCAAATCAATATTTAACGAAAGAAAAGAGGAATATGATAAAAATTGGGACTTGCCTAAATTGATGAAAGAAACCACTAAACTATTAAAATTAACACCTGACGATATTCCTAATCAAGCGAGAGCAGCTAGTTCGATAAAACAAATTTTAGGAAGTTTATCCTCAGTTGTTCAAGGAATTGGAGAAGTGAGAAACGAATATGGAAGTGGACACGGGAAAGATGGGAAATTTAAAGGTTTACAGCCAAGGCACGCAAAATTAGCGGTTGGAGCAGCTTCTACATTAGCAATATATTTGTTAGAAACACACGAACTGAAAAAATAACTGGCTACAACAATGGCTATAGTTAATACGGGTTTTGGTGCTTAACCCAAAGTGAAGTACATTGAACAAAGTTCGCAACCCCGAAGTTTCGGGGTCAATTTTGCGTTAATATTGAAAAAGAAAAAATTAAAAATTTGGCTAAGTGCAAGACCGAAAGTTCAGTCCTTCGAAATCCCGTACTAACCATAGCCTAGACGTTGGTATTCATCATGTCTAGTCCTAAAATACGGCTACAGGTTAAAACAATTTTTAAGCTACATTTTTGTACACCGAGTTTGGGGTTTTGTACCCCAAAGATAGATGTAATCTT
>VAPL010797810.1_pt1 | contig 18480 bp, 15 predicted proteins | sample 3395061 | NCBI WGS metagenome assembly VAPL01 (sample SAMN08290444, study PRJNA428436) | hydrothermal vent metagenome | isolation source: Deep-sea hydrothermal vent chimney 2 | place: Pacific Ocean: Juan De Fuca Ridge | depth 2182 m m | reverse complement strand
ATAAGTAGAAATATAAAATGCACGATACTTTACCATTATTAATCAACTCAAACTTTCCAAACATTACAAGGAAACAACTTGAAACCGTACAAGCTAATCTAGGCTACAAATGTAACCAACAATGTTTACATTGTCATGTAAACGCGAGCCCAGCTCGTAAGGAAATGATGAGCCTTGAAGTCATCGATTCGATTTTAAAATACATGCAACGTAACAAACCCCAATATTTAGATTTAACTGGCGGCGCGCCAGAATTAAATACCCATTTTAAATATCTGGTGACGGAAAGTAGAAAACTTGGAATTCATGTAATTGATCGCTGCAATCTTTCAATTTTACTTGAACCAGAACAACACGATTTAGCGCAATTTTTAACTGATAACAATGTAGAAATTGTTGCATCACTGCCCTGCTACGAAGAAAGTAATGTTGATGGACAACGTGGAAAAGGTATTTTTCAAAAAAGTATTGCAGCACTAAAATTACTTAATACTTTAGGTTATGGTCAACACGATATAAATCACCAACTCAATTTAGTTTATAATCCAACTGGACCTTATTTACCACCATCACAAACGCAATTAGAAGTTAATTATAAAAAAGAATTACTGGAAAAATACGACATCAAATTTAATAATTTATTTACTATAACCAATGTTCCTATTAAACGTTTTGGGAGCATGCTTATATCCAAAGGACAATATCAAGACTACATGGAGGCACTAAAAACAGCCTATAGTCCTAAAAATTTAAAAACTGTCATGTGCCGGAGTTTAATTAGCATAAATTGGCAGGGTTATTTGTATGATTGTGATTTTAACCAAATGTTGGACTTACCATTAAAAATAAATAACCATTCAAAAACACACATTAATGATATTTTAGAAAATAAACTTAACGACAACCCTATCATGGTTGCCGATCATTGTTATGCTTGCACCGCAGGTCAAGGCAGCAGTTGTGGCGGTGCACTTAGTGATTAAGCATATTCAGTAACTATTGAGTTGCCGTATTTATTAAATGCCTAGTAGTGAAACAAAAATATCCATTATCATACCCGTAATAAATGAAGCTCCGTCAATTGTCACGTTTCTAAAATCCTTACAACAATATCGCAATAAGGGACACGAAGTAATTTTAATTGATGGCGGTAGTCACGACAAAACTTTACAGCTATCACACAATTATGTTGATCAAACTATTACTTCGATGCCAGGGCGTGCAGCGCAAATGAACCTTGGCGCTCAACACGCAAAAAATACTATTCTGCTTTTTTTACACTCAGACACCTATTTACCTAAATCAGCCGATACAATTATTATACATGCATTAACAACAGATTATATGTGGGGTCGATTTAACGTTAAACTTAGCAGCACTCGGTTCATTTTTCGAATTATAGCAACACTTATCAATTTACGATCAAATATCACGAAAGTTGCAACAGGTGATCAAGCAATATTTTTATATAAAAATATTTTTAATCGTATAAATGGCTACCCTGATATTGTATTAATGGAAGATATCGCACTATCTAAAAAATTACGCAAAAAATATTCATGCGCCTGCTTAACGGATAAAGTAATTACATCTAGTCGACGTTGGGAAAAAAATGGAATTTATCGTACAATTATATTAATGTGGTATATTAGAGCGCTTTATTATTTTGGAGTATGTCCCAAGCAATTATCAAAACTATATTATGGAAAAAAATAACACCACCTGTTGTTTAGTATTTACTAAAACACCCGAACCAGGAAAAACTAAAACACGTTTAATTCCAGCATTAGGGATTAATGGTGCATATAAAGTTCATATAAAACTACTAAAATACACCATAAAGTTAACGTCTCAAATAAAAGTTATTGATTTTTTTCTATATTACACAACTAAAAAAAATAATAAATGGTTGTTGGCTTTTGCTACCGAACACCATTTATCAACCCAAATTCAAACCGGCAATGATCTCGGTGAGCGTATGTATAATGCCGCTAAAATAAGCTTAGAAAAATATTCACATTGCATTATTATTGGTACAGATTGCCCTGAATTGTCTATAGCATATATCGAAGAAGCAAAAAAATATTTAACAACAGGATTTGATGCTGTTATTGGCCCTGCACACGATGGAGGTTATGTATTAATTGGACTAAATCGAGTTAATAAACATATTTTCAGCAATATTGAGTGGGGAAGTTTTTCTGTTTTTAAAAATACCGTTGACATTTTTCAACGACTTAATATCTCGTATAAAACATTAGCAACATTGCACGATATCGATAGAAAAGAAGATCTTCAATACCTGGAATTAATATAATACTATTCATCCACCTTTTTTTGCAACAAACCTAAGACTACTCTACTCTAAATTTAATTTAAATGAGTTCGACTCAATAAAAATACGTAACAATTCAGAATCAATTTTATTATCCTTAGCTTCTTCGTGTAAGATATCCAATGCTTTTGTAGTAGTTAAACCTTTCTTATAAGGTCGATCACCTGCTGTTAACGCATCATATATGTCTGCTATAGTCATTATTTTAGACTGAATAGGAATTTGATCTTCAGTTAAACCACGAGGATAACCAGTACCATCTAATTTTTCATGATGCGCATAAGCAATATTTGGAATACCGCTAAACATATTAGACCACGGAATAAGTGTTAGAAATGCATAAGTATGACTAACATGTGACTCAATCTCTAAGCGCTCTTCAGGGTTTAAACTGCCTCTAGCCAAACTTAATTTAGAAAATTCAAATGAATTAATTAAAAGAACTTCTTCCTCTTTTACACCAAAAAATGAATATGCGGTTACATCATTAATAGCGCTTGGAATGTCTCTGTTTTGAACTGCTGGCTCGTTGGCATTAATAATTAGCTCTAAAAACTCCTCCAGCTTTTTAGACTCATTTAAAATCTCTTTATCAACAAGATATTTTTTTTCTAAAAACTGTTCATGTGAAAACTTATCATTAATATGACTAGTTATTAACTGCTGAAATTGCTTTCGCTCATAACATGCCTGAGCATATTTAAACCTATTTCTTAATAGATCAACTTCATGACCATAAAGTTTTTTCTCTTTTGTTAATACACCTTCGCGCACACCAACCTTTCCAAAATCATGCAGTAAAGCGGCATAACGTATTTCTTTTAATTGATTAATATCAAAAAAAATATCAGAAAATTTATCCCCACTAATGTGATCTACTGCAATAGCTAAATTTTCGGTATATTCAGCGACACGAAATGAATGACCTGCGGTAGTTGGATCTCGAGCTTCAATAACTTGCACTGACGCAACAACAAAACCATCAAACAAACTTTCTATTTCATCAAACAATTGAGAGTTTTTTAATGATATAGAAATTTGCGCTGCAATACCTGACAAAACTTCTAAATCAGTTTTAGTAAAAACACCGGCTATATCTTTCGAAGTTATCTGAATTAACCCAAGCACACAGTCTTCATATAATAACGGAACACACATCGCGCTTCGTATTGATAAATCAACAACAGATTCCTGTTCTTTAAATCGCTCATCATCTAGCGCGTCCATAATTAATAAGGATTTATGCTTATTAACAACTTCTTCGACGATACTATTAGAAATTTTTATTTTTTCTGTTCCCACTTCACCGGATATTCTATCGATAGATTTTACAACCTGTAATTCTGATGTACGGTTATTAACAAATAAAATATGCGCTCGATCGGATTTAGTGAAAATAGAGAATATCGACTCAATTATTTTATTTAATAAAGTATCACGATCTTTTATTGAACCAAGTGATATACTAACTTGAGCCATTGCGCTAAGTTTACGCAGAACATCGGCATTTTCTGAAAGGTTTTTTGAATAATCAGGCTCGAGATCTGAAATAACTTGAGATGCATCTAGAAATGCACTGATATTACCAACATTTTCATTATGTTCACTTAATATTTCAAGCTCTGGATTCGAGTCTAAAAACAAATCTTGGTTAAAATCATCATCGTTATCCTCACCTTGGTATTCTAATAATGTCGAACCAAGTAATATCTCATCGCCAATTTTAAGTGAATACATAACCCCCGGTCGAACTTTGATACCCTGAATACTTGTGCCATTTGTTGAATTTAAGTCTTGTAGATAAACATGATTATCAGATACAAAAAACCGCAAATGCTTTCTGCTGACTTCGTTATCTTTTATATAAGCATTTAACGAGTTTCTTTTTTCACTTTTGGAAAAACGGCCTAAATAAAGTTCACCATTAAATGTTAATGATTTACCTTCATCAGAACCACTCTTTATTAAAATTTTTTCCATATTTTATATATTAATACATGAGCGAAATAACATTCATTATTAACAACATTTATTAATCAATTATCGGCATTTTTATAAAAAATATGAAAAATAAACAACTCTCGAATATTTTTGGTATCGCTATTATTTTGCTTGTTTAGGCAATTCGGATGCCTAAATATGGAAACATATAACATTTTTGGAAATCCTAAGGACTTTTTACTATTGTAAGTTATTGATTTTATATGTATTATTACACTAAAACGCTTGACTTTGATAACAATGCTTGTAGTAATAACATTAGATTCAGCTAACTAAATTATCAGGTGAGTATACAGAAAGTTTTAAAGCTAAATTCTATACTAAACCTATAATTAGTTAGAAATAATCATTTTACATATATCCATTATTGCTTATAATTTAACCAGGTAAAAAAATGCCCGATAACAGTGATTCGCAAAGTACTGACAGTTTAATAATCCCCAAATTATTACAAAAAGTTGCATTATGGGTTCACCCAGAGGGAAAAGTTGTGGGTTCGCTCTTTATCCGCGAGCAAAGCTACGATCATGCTGGACATGAGTTACCTGTGGAAATTTTAAATAGCCCTCAAGATTTTGTAGTGCTAAAACGAGAAGACTCTGAGGAATTACGTTTTTATAATAAAACATCGATTGTTCGAATCGAGTATAATAATACTGATTCATCTATCGATAATAATAATTCAGTAATCAGATGTAAGATACATATGATGGATGGTTCTCTGCTTGAAGGAAAAATAATTGAACAGTTACCCAAAACACACTCTAGGTTATTCGATTATATAAATAATCACGCAAACCATTTTTTAAAAATACATTTAAGTGATGAAGAAGTTATGTTAATTAATAAATCTTATATCATTCGTGTTACACCAGTAGAATAGTATAACACCATGGTAGTTAATAAATGAGCCTATTAAAAAATTATAAGGCAAACAAAGCAATCGATATACTTCTTGAATCGGATCCAGGTTCAATCGAAGCAAAAGACGCTATTAATAAAATTAAACACATTGGTGAATCAGCCGTTGGCAATTTAATTGATGCCATCCCTGAGGCTGGTTCGATTCATACCATTGAAACACTATTAGTCAGTTTTTTAACTAATCGCTCACTCAATCAATACATAGAAGCATTAACCGATACCGACAACAGAATAGTTAAAAAAGTAATGGTAATCTTAGCATCTCATAATACTTATGATATTAATAAGTTATTAGATGTCATTGAAGATCCCGATATACCAAAGAATGTTTTAGTCCATATTTTAATAGCTCAAAAGAAAAATTTAAACCCTGTGCTTGTAGCTCGTTTAATTGCAAATTCAGATAAAGGTGGACGTCAGGTTTTATTTCGAGTGATGGATGAAATATCAAATGAATCCGCAGTTGATGAGCTAAGTAAGCTAACTTTCCATAAAGATGTCGGTATTCGACAAATGGCTCTTAGACTATTATCCCGTATTGATACAACTCAAGTTCGCGATATATTTTATCGTTGTATTCCCGATTCGGAACGAATGGTTAGGGTAGCTGCACTCGATGGTTTACTCAAGCTAACTGTTCATATTGATTCAAAACTCATCGTTGAATATTTAAAAGATCGCGATTTAGCAACCCAATCAAAAGCTATTGAACTATTAATTTACATAAAAGATCCTGAAACTGTCACCTACTTAATTGAAATTCTACAAGATGATTCTGAATTTGTTCGCCGAGCTGCCGTTGAGGTATTAAATGAAATAAGTGACGAACGCTCAATTAAGTCATTAATTTCAACACTACGTGATAAAGATTGGTGGGTTCGAGTCCGGGCTGCTGACGCACTTGGCTCTATAGGTGGGCCTAATGTGGTTAATGCTATCTTTTCTTTAATGTCTGATAAAGATGAGTTTTTACGAAGAACCGCTGTCGAAATTTTAAATTGCATTAAAGACGATCGTGCATTGGGTCATTTAGTCAAAGCTTTAAGTGATGATGACTGGTGGGTTAAAGAACGGGCAGCAGATGCTTTAGCACAACTTGGCGATGAACGAGCAGTTGATGCACTACTCGAGTTATTAAACTATGACAATGACTCTCGAAAAATAGCAATAAAAACCTTGATTAAAATAGTGGGCAAAGAGAAATCGGAAGCTTTTGTTGCTGCAAAAAAAGATCTTAATGAGAGCATTAAAAATGAAATTATAAATACCATTAACAATCTTGAAAGTGTCTCTTTAGAAATTGATACCAGTAAAAGTAATCAGAATTCACGCACGCTGAATACTAGAACCGACAATTCAATTATTCAGCAAGATACCAAAGTTAATACCAAAATACAGATAAATCCTAAACCGACCACTGAAATTAAAGAACCTGCTACCGTTGAAAACACCTATACTGAAGAGATTATTAACCCTGCTAAATTAGTGACAGACCAAATAATAGGCCAACGCTATAAAGTTATAAAACAAATTGGCAAAGGTGCTTTTGGTACTGTCGTTTTAGTCGAAGATACAATCGTTAAAGAAGAAATAATATTAAAATTTTTGAATCCACAAGTTGCATCAGATGAAAATATGATTCGTCGTTTTATTCATGAATTACGTTATGCTCGAAAAGTGACTCATGAAAATGTTATACGAATTTATGATTTTTTACGTCTAGGAAATTCGAATGCCATTTCCATGGAATATTTTCATAGCCACTCGTTATCATATGAAATTAAAAATAAAATGACATCTGACCGTTTACGCATGGTTAATATTTTACTGGATATATGTCATGGAATGAGTTTTGCCCATCGAGCCAATGTGGTTCATCGAGATTTAAAACCAGCCAATATTCTAGTTGATGACAATGATATTGTTAAAATAGTTGATTTTGGTTTAGCCGCAGCGGCTAGCCAGACCGATTCACGTATAACTAAAAGTGGTATACTTGTTGGTACTCCAACCTACATGGCTCCAGAACAAGTTCGTGATAAAGAAATTGACGCTCGAACCGATATTTACAGCCTTGGTGTGCTAATGTATGAAATATTTACAGGTAGACCTCCTTATAAAGGTAAAGATTCTATGGCAATATTATTTCAACACGTAGAAGGTAAAGCTAAAAAACCCAAAGAGCTTGTTGAAGACTTACCCGATGCCTTAGATGCAATTATAATGAAAGCATTAAAAGTAGATCCTGAAAAACGTTACCAATCTGTTGATGAATTACGCTCACACCTCGCTAGGTGTGCCGTATTACTACAAGAGGCGAGCTAATGCCAAGAGTTAATGCCTTTTTAAAGCTAGGGCGTGAACAAGGTTGTTCCGATATACATTTATCTGTTGGACAACCTCCTATGCTACGATTATACGGTGAATTATCGCCGATAAAATATCGCAACCTAACACCTGAAGAATTAGACTCTTTAGTTGATGAAATTTTAACACCGGATCAACGCGATTACTTTTTATCTGGGGAAGATTTAGACTTTTCTTACCAACACGAAGAAGTTGGTCGGTTTAGGGTAAACCTGTTTCGCAAAATCACTGGCTTAGGTGCATCTTTTAGAATTATTGCACCAAAAATACCAACGATTGAACAACTCAATTTACCACCACGAGTCAATGAATTCTTACATAATACGCAGGGGTTGATTTTAGTCACCGGTGCTACTGGTACTGGGAAATCAACAACGCTTGCAGCCATGATTAATTGGATTAATCAAAACAAACGACTCAATATTATTACCTTAGAAGATCCTATCGAATACGTACACCAAAGCCAAAATTCCTTATGTGTTCAACGCGAGGTTGGCACACACGTTAAAAGCTTTGCTGATGGCCTACGCTCAGCCCTACGAGAAGATCCTGATGTGATACTAGTAGGCGAGCTTCGTGATAATGAGACAATATCCATGGCCATGACCGCTGCTGAAACCGGACATTTGGTGCTCGGCACCTTGCATACCACATCTGCAGTTAAAACCTTAGACCGAATCATCGATGCTGTTCCAACCGAACAAAAAGAAATGGTTAAAACCTTTTTATCACAGCATTTACAGGGTGTGGTGAGTCAAAAATTAGTCCGCACAGCTGATCGCCGTGGCCAAAAAGCCATTATTGAAATTATGGCTTGTAATTCAGCTATTTCGCATTTAATCTTAAATGGCAAAGTACATCAAATTCCCTCTATTTTACAAACAGGACGAGAAGAAGGAATGCAATTAATGGATCAAGCTTTATTAGAATCAGTCAAAAACAAAGAGATTGATCCCGATGATGCCTATTTACATGCCAGTGATAAAAAACAATTCCAACGCTTTGTAACCGATCCTGATCTACTCCCCCAAATAAATTTAGCCATAAGTTAGTGTTGGATTAATAGTGAATCGAATCGATACTTTTTTAGATATGGTAATCAAACAAGGTGGCTCTGATCTTCACTTAATTTCAGGAAATGTGCCACGTATTCGAATTAATGGTGATGTTTATCCCATCAAATACCGAGTTTTGACTTTAGAAGAAACTCAAAATCTTGTTTTCACAATAATGTCGGAAAATAATCGGCATGAATTTGATATTGAACACGTAACCGACTTTTCATATTCAGTATCAAACGAATATCGTTTTCGGGTGAATGTGTTTAAACATTATGACGGCATTGGAGCAGTACTGCGTGCCATTCCCGCAGAAATACAATCATTAAATAGTCTCGGCCTACCACCAGTGTTAAAAAATTTAGCCCGTCTCAAAAAAGGCTTAATTTTAGTTACCGGGCCTACCGGTTCTGGGAAATCAACCACCCTATCCGCAATAGTTGATTTTATAAATTCAGAGCGAAAAGGTCATATTATTACCATCGAAGATCCCGTTGAATTTATCCATCGAGATAAAAATTGCTTAATTAGCCAACGAGAAATTGGTGCCCATACCAAAACCTTTTCAAGTGCACTGCGCTCTGCATTAAGAGAAGATCCCGATGTTATTCTGGTGGGTGAAATGCGCGATCTCGAAACCATCAGTCTCGCCGTCACAGCAGCTGAAATGGGAATTTTGGTTCTCGCAACCTTACATACCAATGGTGCAGCACCAACAGTCAATAGAATCGTGAATGTCTTCCCTCCTGGAGAAGAACCTTATATACGCACAATGTTGTCTACTTCGCTTTGCGGTGTGGTTTCACAAGTATTAGTTCGAAAAGCAGACAAAAAAGGACGGGTTGCAGCATTAGAAATAATGATTAATAATGCAGCTATATCAAATTTAATTCGAGAAGGTAAAATCGACCAAATTGATAGCGTAATACAAAGTGGCGCAATGCAAGGAATGCAGAGTTTTGATAATTCTCTTCGAAAACTCATTGATTCGAATATAATATCCAAAAGTGAAGCATACCTACATGCCCGTAATAAGTCAGATTTTGAAGCCGATCTCGACACAGAACACGACACGGAAGATGTAGATTAATTGAATACAGATACTAAAACACAAACAATGGCACAAGAACGTTCAAAATTAGTTGTGACACTCGATGGCGCAATCGTAAATGAATATTATATAGACAAAGATTCTATTAGTATTGGTCGTAAACTTAATAATGATATTCAACTAGATGAGTTAACCGTTAGCGGAAATCATTCTGTAATACAAATATTAGAAGATGAAACTTTTGTAAAAGACAATGCAAGCACTAATGGCACCCTACTCAATGGCGTTAGAATAAAAAAATCGGCTCTAAAACATGGCGATATAATACAAATTGGAAATTACCAGTTTGCTTATCATGACGCACAAGATGAATACCACCCCACCATGTTTATTAAAGCTGAAGTTGAAGACACCAAAAAAGAGATTGCAGTTTCAAATTCGATGGATATGTCGGAGATTCCGTTTGCTGGTGTACGGGTATTAAATGGGCCATTAAAATCCAAAGTTTTAGAATTGCGAAAACCATTTAATACCATTGGCTTTGACGGAAAAAAACTAGCGATAATAGCGAGAAACCCAGATGGATACACCATATCAGCATTAAGTGATCGAGATTTCAGACGGCAATCGGATATACCAAAAATCAATGGCACCGCACTTGGAAATGATTTTAAAAAGCTCAAAGATCATGATGTTATCGAACTACTCGAAACCCAAATTGAATTTTTTTATTATCGGTAAAAACAGATATTGAACATAAGGATAAAATTTTTTTAAACCTAAATTTTAAAAAAAACTGTCATTTCGGAAATATTGTGAGCCGCAATGACAGTCCAATTTATCTTAACCAAACCCACAGGCTATTTATTAATTTTACCCCAAGTATCTCGTAATGTTACCGTACGATTAAAAATCATCTGGGCACCAGTTTTATAGTTTTCATCTAAACAAAAATACCCTTCCCGCTCAAATTGAAACTGCTCACCGGCTTGTGCATCGTTTAAATTAGATTCAACATAACAGGACTCTAAAACAGTCAATGATTCTGAATTTAAATAATCATGATAAGTCTTACCTTCTTCAGCAGCATCGGGTGTCGCATGGTTAAATAATCGATCATATAAATTCACTTGTGCGGCTATCGCAGACTCAGCTGAAACCCAATGAATAACACCTTTTACTTTACGACCTTCAGGTTTTTTACCTAAAGTATCAACATCGTAGCGACAGTGTAACTCCTTAATAGCACCATTATCATCTTTAATTACTTGCTCACACTTAATAACATAAGCATTTCGAAGCCGAACTTCTCCACCCGGAATTAAACGTTTAAATTTAGCCGGAGGAATTTCAGCAAAATCATTTTGATCAATATAAAGCTCTCGGCTAAATGGTAATATCCGTGTTCCCAAAGCCTCATTTTGCGGGTGATTAGCAACAGTAAGTTGTTCAATTTGTTCTGTTGGATAATTACTGATAACAACTTTCAAAGGATTTAAAACCGCCATGCGACGTTGCGCATTGTCATTCAAATCGGTTCTAATACAGTCTTCCAAAACACCCATCTCAATAATATTTTCAGATTTAGTCACACCAATTCGTTTAATAAATTCTCGAACCGATTCAGCAGTATAACCACGACGGCGTAAGCCCGCTATGGTTGGCATTCGCGGGTCATCCCAACCACTAACATGGCCTTGTGCCACCAGTTCAGTTAATTTACGCTTACTCATCACCGTGTATTCAAGGTTTAATCTAGAAAATTCAATTTGTTGTGGGTGGCAATTAAGATCAGCATGTTTTTGCAATTGATCTAACACCCAATCGTATAATGGCCGGTGATCCGCAAATTCGAGCGTACATAACGAATGGGTAATTCCTTCTAACGCATCAGAAATACAATGGGTATAGTCATACATGGGATAAATTGACCACTGTGCCCCCGTTTGATGATGCACTACACCACGTCGAATGCGATAAATAGTCGGATCACGCATATTGATATTTGCTGATGCCATATCGATTTTAGCTCGTAACACATGCGAGCCATCTTCAAACTCACCATTTTTCATTTTTTCAAACAAACTCAAATTTTCTTCAACACTGCGATCTCGGTGAGGACTATTCTTTCCCGGTTTTTTCAAAGTACCCCGGTATTCACGAATTTCATCGGCCGATAAATCATCAACATAAGCAACGCCAGCTGTTATTAACGCCACAGCGAATTGATATAATTTGTCAAAATAATTTGACGAGTATAATAAGTTGTCCCACTCAAAACCTAACCACTGAACATCTTGTTTTATTGCTTCGACATACTCAATATTTTCTTTACTTGGGTTAGTATCATCAAAACGAAGATTACAGCTGCCCTTATAATCCTGAGCAATCCCAAAGTTCAAACAAATGGATTTAGCATGTCCAATATGCAGGTAACCATTTGGCTCGGGAGGAAACCGAGTTGCAACCTTACCGGAATTTTTACCGGCACTGATATCATCATCAATAATTTGTCTTATAAAATTTACTGGTTTTGTTACTTCTTGAGTCATAATGTATTTAATCTGTTTTTAATTTTCTTATAAACCATAATTTTACTCTATTTTAAGAAAAGTTTTTGATATTCAGCTGCTAATAAAACGGAGCCCTAAATAACGTATTATGAAACAGAAAACCACAAAAATAACTTATAAAACAACAAGATAGAGTTATTCACCTAATCCGAATTACAAATTTAACAATGCGCCAGAAGTAAATTATTTATTCTGTTCAAACATAGCACTTAAAATTGACAGTATTTGATTCAGATCAGTTTAAATAAACACCATATGCACTTTTTTATATTGTAATTGTCAAATAAATAACAATACCAATTTGCTACAACTAAAATAAAGACTTCTTTAGACTTAAACTGGAGAGTTTATAATGAACCAGAATATAGCGCATTCCAGTGTTTGGCCTCTTGCCATTATAATGATTGTTATCGCATCATGGTTCTTTTATCGCTACTTTGCACCAAAAACATGGAAGGAATGGGCTAGCGCGGGTCTTGTTCAGGCATTTATCATTGCATTATATGCAGAGATGTACGGCTTTCCACTAACTATTTATTTGCTCGTTCGTTTTTTTGGTATTGATGCACCCAATCTCAACGCAAACCTATGGTCATCATTAGTCGGTGTCGGCGAACTCGGTATGATAATTTCAATGATAATTGGTTATGCATTACTGTTTATTGGTATCGGTATATTTATTCAGGGATGGCGAGAATTGTATCAGGCCAAACAAAAAAATCAGCTAGTTACAGATGGCTTATACCGATTTGTTAGACACCCACAATATACCGGTTTATTCATTGGGTTATTTGGTGAAGGTGTTATTCATTGGCCTACATTATTTTCTATTACAATACTGCCATTTATCGTGCTCGCTTATTACTTTTTATCACGAAGTGAAGAAAAAAAAGTCCTGAATGAATTTGGACAAGAATACCTAACGTACCAAAATTCAGTGCCTATGTTTGTTCCTAGAATATCAAGTTGGAAAAAATTCGCGAGCAATCGACATTAAATACTTTAATAATGAAAACAACAATGGAGGAAAGAAAAATGAAAAACCATCTACCTATAACCGCTGTTGGACATGCTACCAGCGCATTATTTTTAATTAGTTTTATTTTATGCGTTGCATTTGATTTAATATTTCCTGAACATGCAATGTACCAAAGCTGGCAAAGCTTATTACCCGGTTTTGAATGGATAAGCTGGACAAGCTTTTTTCTAGGTGCCGTTGAAAGCTACTTATATGGCTGGTTTGTAGCAATAATCTGGGTGCCTATATTTAATATTACTCTACTTAAATATGTTAAAGACGATACAAAAACAACAGTATAGTTTTTTAACAAAAAGAGTTAAAATGCACTTACTTAGATTTAAACAACATACATTTAGTTAAATAACTAATCAGATAAAATTGGATTTTATATTTTATGGTTAATGAGCAATATGTTTGGTTAATTTGGGCAAGTGCATTTTTAATTCCATGGATAATAATTTACATTTCTTATCCTCAACATCGACACGCGATGATATGGGCCAGCATTTTCACTACCCCCTTTGGATTAACAGAGCCGTTATTTGTTCCAGAATATTGGTCACCACCGAGCCTATTTGATCTTGCAATTAACACCGGTTTTGACATCGAGAGTTTAATATTTTGTTTTGGTATAGGTGGTGTTGGTTCAGTGCTTTATAACCTTTTCACCAAACAAGTTCCTGTTCCACTATCAGCAACAGAACGTAACAAACCCTTGCACCGTCATCACTATAAAGCATTATCAGCACCAATAATTGCTTTCCCAATATTATATTTTTTACCTTTTGTAAACTGGAACCCAATTTACCCATCCATCATTGCAATGATAATTGGAACAATTGCCAACGTATTATGCCGCCCTGATTTAAAACGTAAAAGTTGGATTGGTGGACTACTATTTTTAATTTTTTATATTATCTTTTTAGTTGGACTAGAACTCACCGCCCCCGGATATATCGAACGAGTATGGAATGTCGATGCCTTATCCGGTATTAATATATTGTTCATGCCGATTGAAGAAATATTATTTGCAATTACGTTTGGCATGTATTGGTCTGGAGTTTATGAGCATTTCACTTGGAGAACTTAAAATTACTTATTAACAGATAAAACAAACTCGTAGTAACGATGCTTAAACTTTGTAACCAGGCCTCAATAGATTAACCAAAATACAGAGAAAGCATTATGAGCCAAGATAAAACTAGGAAGACAAGACTAAGCTTTACACCAGGACAAAAATTAGAACGCACAAATTAAATGGGGATACCTGGAACAGGATTGACAGCAGTAGCACATTGAAAAAAACCGTATGAACAAGAACTCAAAGATCGTACACCCGATGGTGAAAAAGGCCAACACAAATTATTACGTCACAGAATTTTGAAAAAAATTAAATTAATAAATCCGGCTTAAATTCTTTCCAATAAAAATTGCAAAAATATCTGGATGTCTGCCCCGCGAAGCGTTTTGGTACGTTTGAATCGAATACTGTAATAATAACCGAACCCATCCAAGAAAGAAATGTTGTGAACGAACATCTCTTGAAACTTTACTTAAGAGTAACTCGATATAGGATAAAAAATTTAGTTCAAATCTAAACTGATACCCCCCTAAATTTTAGCTAACTATCAGATCGGATCTGAGCTACTACATCTAAAATGATTATTTATAAAACCGGCTCAACAATTATTTTGAGACGCTTTAGAACTTTTTTTTCAAGTTTGTCAAGTTCATCTATATTAACACCATCCATCAGAAAATAGCCACAACGATCTCTAGATTGCCGCACTTTGCATAAAAGCTCACCTCTTTGTTTTTCTATAGTTAATTCTCTTAATGTCACTGCTTCATGTTTAGCGCTATAATCAAGATTGGCACACATGCCAATATCGAGAAAAAAATGCGGTTTAATAGAAAACCCTTCCAGTACTACATCAATTAACCTTCCTGTTGGATGTTCAAAATAGACTTGTCGCGCAATTCTAGTCGGTTTTGGATAGTTGGCAGCTTCTCCTAGGGCAATTTTTATAATCTGTTCTTCAAGTGGTTTACCTGTGGCCAAGTGATATAACTGCATAATACCTCCACCAGGATGCCTTGCTGCAATCTCCATCAAAAAGATTTCACCATCTGCTGTGATTTTATATTCGCCATGTGAGACTCCATCTTGAAATATTAGACGTCGTACTACATCGCTATTAATCTCATAAAGCCGATTTAAAAGACTTTCTGGTATCTGTGGAGCGGGCAAAGTATGTGCTAGCTCTACAAATTGTTTTGAATAAACATGATTGGTAATTGTCAAACTGGCATTTGTATAAATTATTTCTCCATTTTGGATTAAACTCTCTACCGTATACTCATTACCAACAATAAAATTCTCTATTAACAATGACTCATCAGAATCATATGATGGCAATTCATTCACTACCTCTTCGACAGAGTTAACTAGAACAATTCCACTGCTTCCTTGCCTGGCAATTGGCTTCAATACCGCGGGAAAGAAGCCGAAATTAATATCCTTGATAGCGGAGTTTAGTATTTGAAAATCTGGGCTCCATTTATCAAGATACATTCTTTGTAAAAATTTATTACGACAAATATTACTTGCTCTTAAACCGGGACCAGGTAGATTCAAAAAATCTGCAATAACACCAGCTGGGCTGACAAAATGTTCACGAATGGTACATACTCCGCTTATAGTGTATTTACTCTGCCATATATTTACTTGCTTGAAAATTTCATTCAGGTCCTCAGGTTCAATAAGAACAATCTCCTGAATTTTGTTCAGCACATGTTGTTTAGAGTCATTTCTAAACGCTAGTCTAACTCTACTTCGTTCAGTCTTATCATCGATAACTAAAATGCTAAATTTTCTTTCATAAAGATAATGGATAAAATGCGGGTGTTTTGCAGCAGCTATTCCTCCAAACAATATAAAAGCCTTTCTAAGCATTAGCGATAAATCCATATACCGCAGATACAGGTAAGGCAATAATTGTTTTTGATCTGAACGTTGAGAATAAGGTAGCGATTAGCGTAGTTAATTTTTCTTCTCGATTAAAGTGCAAATCACACAATAACCCAGAAATGTGTTGAGATAGCATTTTTCGTTCAACATTAACTTTTCAAGAAGGATGTAATATGGCGCGTAAACGCCTCTTTTTCCACTAAAAATGCATCATGACCATATTTTGAATGATGATTAATATATTCACAATCGGCTCCATTTTTCTTCAATATAGAATAAAGTTCTTTTTGTTGTTGAGATGTATATAGTATGTCGGACTCGACTGACACCACCAGTATCTTTGCTAAAACTCTGGAAAAACACGCATCAATGGACTCGTAATCTTTGGTCACATCGTATAAGTCCATCGCTTTTGTAAGAGTTAAATAACTGTTCGCGTCAAAAGAATGGCAAAATTTTTCAGCATTGTAGTCTATATAATCTGTTATATCGCTACCTTTAATATCATCACCTTGATCACTGTTAAAGCGTCTATTCCATTCTACGGAATTACGGTAAGAGAACAATCCTAACTTTCTAGCCAATTTAAACCCTGTTAGATTTTGGTTATTGTCATAGTTCCCTTGTTTCCATTGCGGATCCATACGGATAACCTGGTGTTGAATATGTCGGTTTGCAATATTTGATGGATAAGACTTATATGAACTACTTGTTATCATAATTTTTTTAGCTGAAAGAGGATATTCAATTGCCCAGCTTAACGAAAGCATTCCACCCATTGAGTTACCAATAATAGCATTAACATGTTGGATTCCAAGATCATCTAAGAGTATTTTTTGAGATCGAATCATATCGGTAATACTAACTTGTGGAAAATTGGCTCGAAACATTTCCCCTGTGGTCTTATCAATACTTATTGGGCTTGAAGAACCAAAACAACTGCCTAAGTTATTAATGCAAATTACAAAATATTTTAATGTATCGATAGCTTTACCGGGTCCAACGATTTCCTGCCACCAACCAGTCTCATTTCTTTTATTATGACTGCTAGCATGACTGCCAACGGAGAGAGCATGATGCAACAAAATGACATTACTTTTATCCTCATTAAGTTCACCCCATGTCTCGTATACCAACTCCAAATCTACCAGACTTTCACCATTTTCCAGTAAATAAGAATCACCATATGTAAACAGAAAACTTCCGTCAGATTGCTCTTCAATTGCTGTCATACTCTACTTTTCTCTCTTAGCTACTATTAGTTATCCGTCACCGGCATAGTCTAAAGCCTAAATCTGGCGCACAAAAAATAGGGGTTTCATGAAAACGATAGCGTGAGCGACACATTTCAGCATGAGAGTACATACATCCTCCACGAGTAACTTTATTTATTTCCTGTGATAACGCCTCATTTTTAAAACCAGTTTTTTTATTGACAGGAGAGAACGTTGGACTACTTGAGTAGAAGCTATCATCATAGTTATCTTCACACCACTCCCATACATTTCCATGTAAATCATATATACCTGATGAATTGGGTTTTTTTAAGCCGACGGAGTAAAGTAGACTACCAGAATTTTCACTGTACCATGCATAGTCAATCAACTCGCTTTGTTTATCACAACACCAGCTTTGTTTCCCTCCTTGACTGCACGCATATTCCCATTCTGCCTCGCTAACTAGACGACACCCCATCCACATTGCGAAAAGTTTGGCCTCATACCATGTCACATTAACTTTTGGCTTATTCTGATCGTTCTCTAGAATATCAGATTGTAAGGAAAATTTACTATAAAGTGCATTCGTTACCGTGTATTGACTAATTTGGTAGTCCAATACTTCAACCTGATGCTCGGGAGTTTCACCGCAATACCGATTGGTTTTTTCAGAATCCGTTCCCATTAAAAATCGAGCACCTTTTATGCTTCGCATATCCTGAGAAACAAATTTATCATACCGGTGATGACTATTTCGAAAAATTCCAGTATTAAGCGTTTCAGAAATTAATGATTCATCCTCAGTTGCAAGAAGATTTTCAATGGCTACTACTATGGATTTAGCGTCTGGATTTAAAGGCAGCTCGTTCTTATCTGCTCGCAGTGACTCATTTGCAGCCGCTATGATTTCATCCTTACTTAGCATCTGGCTGGCAACTTTGCCCCTTTGCTTTACAATTTTT
>VAPL010578497.1_pt1 | contig 18493 bp, 10 predicted proteins | sample 3395061 | NCBI WGS metagenome assembly VAPL01 (sample SAMN08290444, study PRJNA428436) | hydrothermal vent metagenome | isolation source: Deep-sea hydrothermal vent chimney 2 | place: Pacific Ocean: Juan De Fuca Ridge | depth 2182 m m | reverse complement strand
GCCATCGAATCAGGTATTTACTCATGCAGCGCTAAAGTTTTGCAAACCAGCAGTGCATGCGCGATCCCCTATACTGAATTCGAAAAACTCAGCAAAAACATGCCTGGTTTGCAGCAGCAGTTATTACGGTTAATGAGCAGGGAAATCGCCGCACAACAATGGCTGGTTACCTTGCTTGGCAAACAGTCTGCTGATGAACGTGTCGCTTCTATATTGTGTAACCTTTCAGAGCGCTTTGAAATCCGCGGTTATTCACCCAATGAATTGAACCTGGGTATGTCACGAAATGATTTGGGTAATTATCTTGGACTTGCGATCGAAACAATAAGCCGTGTCCTGGGCCGTTTTCATCAGGCGGGCTTGTTAACTGCCAATGGAAAAAATATTCAGCTGCACCAACTAGACCAATTACGCGAACTCGCAGGACAGTTCTAATAAAAATTATTGAACAAATTATTGACTCAGGTCAAAGCATTCCAAACCATCTTGGTACACACTTAAGTTCAACTAATTTAATAATAACATTTGAACATCGTATTAGGAGATAAAGATGGCACTAGAATTAACAGTAATATTGTTCACAATATCTTTTGCAATGGTCTTGTTAGGTATGACAACAAGCTAATTGGCAAATTCTTTAACAGCGTTTATTTTAAAACAATAATAGTATGTAATATCATCACTCGTAGCACAGTTCTATTACGCACTTCCATTACACATTATTGTGACCGCATAAAGCAGCACCAACCCCTATAGCCCGCTGCTTTATGCATTTTTTACACCTTCCATGAATTAACCTCTATTCTGTCTATTAAACCTAAAAAAATCATTTAAATTGGCCAATGGTGACTCCATGGTCAAGACAACGTCGTTGTGAGGCAGGTTTACTGGATCAATTCTCGGTATCCAATAGACGAACCAAGCTTAGTCTTGTTAAAATTAATGCTTCCGTACAATAGAGAATAAACAATGAGTGCAGAAGACAACCAACCCGACTGGGACAAAATAGCAGAAAAATTTGATGTTTGGTTACCCCAACTTGCTCCGGTTGGAAACGCATTACTGAAAAAACTTGATGCGCAGCCAGGTGAGCACATTATAGATCTGGGTTCCGGGACGGGTGAACCAGCACTGAGCCTGGCACGCAACATGGCTGGAAAAATTCGTATAACCGGTATCGACGCCGCACAAGGCATGGTCAAGGTGGCACAAGAAAAAGTATCTAACGAACAACTCGAAGGCATTGAGTTTCTCACCATGTCGGCAGAACAGCTTGATTTCGAGGACGAACTATTTGATCGGGCACTATGCCGATTCGGTGTCATGTTATTCGAAGATCCGCTACGGGGCCTAAAAGAAATGTATCGAGTGTTAAAACCGGACGGACATTTTGCCCTGGCTGTTTGGAGCACGCCCGAAACTATGGTGACATTATATTGGAGCTATGAGGTATTCAAACACCGTGTCCATGAAGATTTTTACCCGCCTTTGGCTAAAGTCACGTCTCTTGGTTCACCCGGAAAAATAGAAGCCCTGCTCAGGGAAGTCGGCTTTAAGCAATTCATTGTCACACCCGTTACATTTCATTATGAATTTGAGTCCTTTGACGCATATTGGGATGCCATCGAGGCGTCCGATATATTAAAAATACAATATGATGCACTACCCGCAGATCAACGACATGAGATACGCGATGAAGTCGGTCACTTCGCAAGGGAATTTATCAGCGACGGTAAACTCATAATCCCCCATGAATACCTGCTTATAACAGGTAGCAAACCGAAATAAGAGATAGTCGTAATCGTACATGCCGTCCAACTACTAAATCTAGTATTATTTAAGGGTGTTTTTCTATTCAAGCACGAGTGGGTTAACAGGATCCAGTGTGACTTGACTTTGTCGGACTTACCACACGCAATAGGTTACAATATCCGTACACTCAATAGCTAGTTAGTACTGTGCCGTTTATGACTTAATCAGAGGCTCCCTAATTCTAAAAAATTTCGACTTTGGTATAAAAAAATGTACAAATGCAATTATTTTTCGGTTCACGAGGTAGTACCGCCCCGTGTCTTTGAAGAGCGGGGAGGTGAAGCTTGGGAGTTGTTGGATGAGCGTTTGTTAATTACCCTGGATCGATTGCGAGAACGTTTTGGCCCGATGACAGTTAATAATTATTACTGGGGGGAAAGGCGCGAGTGGAGTGGATTGCGAACAAAGGACAGCCCATATTACAGTCAATTCAGTCAACATTCATTTGGGCGAGCTGCGGATTGTTTGTTTAAGAATAGAACAGCAGAAGAAGTTCGCGAAATAATATTGTCAAATCCTTTGGATACGGAATTTGAATTGATCGGCAGTATTGAGTTAGACGTATCCTGGTTACATTTCGATGTTAGAAATTGTGACAGGATAAAAACATATTACCCTTAATAAGCTATTACTAGCTGCAGCGGCAAAAAAAATAGGTTTAACCGGAGGTCAATTATGGCCGAGCGCCCTTTGTGTTTTGTGATTATGCCATTCGGTCTTAAAAAAGATCCCGGCGGTGGTCCGGATGTTAATTTTGATCGAATATATAGTCAGGCGATTCAGCTGGGTATTGAGGATGCTGGCATGGAACCGGTGCGGGCAGATGAAGAACGTATTGGTGGCATTATTCATAAGCCGATGTTTGAGCGACTGCTGTTATGTGATTATGCTTTAGTTGACCTCACTACGGGTAATCCCAATGTATTCTACGAACTTGGCGTACGGCATGCCGTACGTCCAGCGACAACGTTAACCCTGTTTGCTCAACAGCACCAAATTCCTTTCGATGTGTCCTATATTCGGGCCTTACCTTACGACCTAGGTCAGCAAAATCAGTTTGAAGATACACAAGCCACACAACTTCGTACGGCGATTGCCGGGCGCTTAAAAGCGCTTCGTGAACAAGCTATTGATGAACCGGAAGTGGATAGCCCTCTATTCCAGCTATTGCAAGGCTATAAAGCGCCAGATATTGCACGCCTCAAGACCGATGTCTTTAGAGATCAAGTCACCTATGCTCGTGAATTTAAACAGCAACTGGCTATTGCACGTGATCATAAGGACAGCGCTCAGCTAAAAAAATTGGAGTCAACCCTTGGACCATCGGATACAGTTGAGGCGGGTGTGTTCATCGATATTTTTCTATCTTATCGTGCCGTGGAAGACTGGCAAGGAATGATAACACTCTATGAACGTCTGCCGACAGAACTTAAACGGTCAATATTGGTTCGAGAACAATTGAGTTTTGCGTTGAACCGAGCAGGTAGTGGGAATAAAGCTCTTCGAATTCTTGAAGATGTTATTGCGCAACAGGGTCCAAGCTCCGAGACTTGTGGCCTTATGGGCCGTGTTTATAAAGATAAGTGGGTGAAAGCGTTTGAGTCGGGGCATGAGGTAGAAGCGAATGGATATATGAATCGAGCAATTGATGCTTATGTTCGCGGATTCGAAGCAGATTGGCGTGATGCTTACCCTGGTGTCAATGCACTTACCTTATTGGACATTAAGGGTGATGAGGCATCACTTGCAACTAAGCTAGAGATATTGCCAGTAGTACGCTATGCAGTGACGCAGCGCTTAAAATCTTCTCAAGCAGATTATTGGGACTACGCTAGCTTGTTAGAACTCGCTGTGCTCGATCAGGATGAAGCTTTTGCGTTGGAATGTCTTTCTACTGCTCTCGCTGTAATAAGAGAACCATGGGAGCCAAAGACAACCTTGAACAATTTGCTGCTGATTCGTGATGCGCGGCGAAACCGTGGTGTTGTAGAATCGTGGTTGGATAAAATTATTGAAGAATTGAAATGCTATTAGGCCACGGTATCAATAGCTTATTATAAACAGTTTATAAAACAATAATACGGCACAAAAATAAAGGGGTTTTACTATGGCGGTAACGGATGAGGGCAGTGAAGAAAAAAGATCAGAACTGGTCGAGAACGCCAAGGAAATCCTAAGAGGTAAGCAGGAGTCCGCTAGTGAATGTCTTTCTCTCGCCAAGCAACTCAAAAATTTTAGCGAAATGCGTTGGGCGCGTAGGCTGCTAGATATTACCGTTGAACGAGGAGTAGATGATCATAAGCTGGCGCAAAAAATTGCTCAGACGCGTGCGTTGGTCACCTACAAAGATACCCAGTTAGGACGCGAAGATGCGCTAAATCGTGCACTGGAGATTCTCTACAAGGTATTTGATCTGCTTACAACTGAAGACCAGGAAACCTTGGGGTTAGTTGGGGCGATATATAAACGCAAATGGGAGGTTGATACCGATAAATTAAACCTCGAGCACGCATTGCGATACTACCGACGTGGTTTCAACGTCGGTGTAGAGAATGATGATGGTTATACCTCAATTAACACCGCGTTTGTGCAAGACTTATTAGCCCACATTGAGGAAAATCAGGCCCGTGAAGCGGGTATAAAATCACTGACTGCAGAAGTACGTAGGGACGAAGCGCGTAAAATACGCCACACAATCGTTGATACGTTTCATCAGGTGTATAAAGATAGGGGGGAATCTGATTTCACGATTGCGGACTATTGGCCTATCGTAACGCTTGCGGAAGCTTATTTCGGATTAAACCAATATTCAGATGCTAAAGAATGGTTGCGTCAGGCAAAGAGTATTAATGAAATATCGGAGTGGGAATATGTCAGCACAGCCAAACAATTGGCGCATCTAGCGCAGATTCAGGCTGACCGAGTGTTATCCGATGATGAACTGGTGAATTCCGATGCATGGCGGGCGCTCTATGAATTCTTAGGAAATAATGCTTCCGCTGTACGCTCCATGTTTTTGGGAAAAATGGGATTAGCACTTTCTGGTGGTGGTTTTCGCGCATCTTTTTATCATATAGGCGTTTTGGCGAAGCTCGCAGAGTTGGATCTTTTGCGGCATGTAGAAGTTATGTCATGCGTCTCAGGGGGTTCTATTGTAGGTGTTCACTATTATTTGGAACTGCGTCGTCTTATCAATAAAGAGAAGAAGCAAGATGTCAATATTAATCGTCAAGATTATATCGATCTGGTTACAAATACCGTGGATGATTTTCTTGCGGGTGTACAAAAAAATCCTCGTGTCAGGATTCTAGCCAATCCTTTTACAAATTTAAAAATGCTTTTTTCGTCCTCCTATTCACGCACACAGCGTTTAGGTGAACTCTACGAAAAATTGATATACAGCCGCATTAATGATGGTGAAGGTGATAAGGATCGCTGCATAAGCGGACTCTTTTTAACGCCGGTAGAGAAACCGAAGGGGTTTCTTCCTCGACGGGATAATTGGTCGCGAAATGCTAAAATTCCAGAGCTTATCCTAAATGCAACCACGCTGAATTCGGGGCATAACTGGCAATTTACCGCCAGCTGGATGGGGGAATCACCGTCTTCGATTAATCGTGAGGTAGATACCAATAAGCGTTTTCGCCGCATGTATTATAAGGAGGCGCCAGACAAGTTTAAGAATGTTCGACTTGGATATGCCGTAGGAGCGTCATCCTGTGTACCGGGTCTATTTGAGCCGCTTGTATTGCCCGATCTTTATGCTAACACAACATTACGTTTGGTTGATGGGGGTGTTTATGACAATCAGGGTGTGAGCAGTTTGTTTGAGCAGGATTGCGATGTGATTTTGGTGAGTGATGCTACTGGACAGATGAATACAGAAGCGGATCCAGGGGGGGGGATACTCAAGCCTCTGTTGAGAACAAACACGGTGATGATGAACAGAATTCGCGAGACACAGTATCAAGAGCTTAAGGTTCGCCAGCGCGGTTCATTATTGAGAGGTATGGTATATGTTCATATGAAACAGGGTTTAGATGCGGAAACTGTCGATTGGAACCAATGTGAAGAACCGCCGGAGACGCTACTGAAGCGCCCCTCCATCGTTACTCCTTATGGTATCCGTAAAGATATTCAAGAACGCTTATCGGCTATGCGCACCGATCTGGATTCCTTCTCGGACCGCGAAGCATATGCTTTGATGACCAGTGGCTACCATGCGACAGGGCATGGCGTGCTAAATTTAAAAGGTTTCCCCGTAAGTAATGAAAAATCACCTGAATGGAAATTCTTAATGGTAGAGCGAGGAATGAAAAGTATCCATGGAGATGTGGAAGAATACCAAAAGATGATGGATCATCTTAAAGTTTCTCAGCTTACGTTTTTTAAAATATTTAAACTGTCAAAGCCACTAAATATTCTTACGAAAATATTGGCAGGGCTTTTAATATCAGCGTTAATTTGGCTGTGGGTGGTTTACCCCGATTACAAGCCTTTTGAGTCGATGTTAACGACAGTTGGGAGTAATCTCAGCTTAAGTTATATCATGAGTACTTTTGTATTTATGGTCGGTGGCTTTATGTTGATCGCCATAATCGGGGCGCGTAGAACTGGATACATAAAACGATTTGTTAAATGGCGAGATACGCTTAATAGAATAGGGGTAGGTTTGGGTATCGGGCTAATCGGTTGGTTGGGTGCGCAAATTCTTCTGCGTATTTTTGATCGCATGTTTTTATACAAAGGGCGGCTTAAAAATTCTGTGAGCGATAAATAACAAATTCAAGAATGGGTTTATTTACAGTGGTTATTTTATCCGTATTTCGTTGATTTTGGAGGGGGTGCTTTTTTATTATTTCAGGTCTTTGAGCATGCGCGGTCTTTCAATGCCATATCCCTGCCCGTAATTGACCCCTATTTTTCTCAGAATTTCCAGAATTTCATCGCTTTCGACAAATTCAGCGATGACTTTTTTACCCATAAACTGGCCAATTTCACAAATGGATTTGACAACTGCAAAATCACAGGGATTGTTGATCATGTCTTTGATGAACGTGCCATCGATTTTAAGGTAGTCGACAGGCATATTTTTCAGATAGGCATATGATGACATGCCGGTACCAAAATCATCGAGAGAAAATTCGCAACCGGTTTCCTTAAGGGCCACGATAAATTCAGATGCATCTGAAAGACTGGAGACGCCAGCCGTTTCAGTCACTTCAAAACAGATTTTATCTGCGGGTACCTGGGTTGCCTGCATTTCATCGATGACGAATTTTTTGAATGTATCGTCATTAAGTGACAGTCCTGACAAGTTAATAGAGAAAACACCAATATGTTCAAGCCGTGTATGGTGTTCAGCAATCCATCTAAAGGCGTTTTTAATAACCCATCTGTCAACTTCAGGCATGCGGCGATAACGCTCGGCTGCTTCTATAAATTCGGGTGTTGAGATATCGCCACCTTTTGAATTCCAGACGCCAAGCAGTATTTCATAATGGTCCTTGTCCTGGGTCGAATCCAACGGCATGATGCGTTGGCATCTGAGATAAAGCGTTTCTTCTTCAAGTATGCGGTCAATTTCAACCGCCCACTTCATGGCGGCGGTGCGTTTGGACAGCTTCTCATGTTCTTTACTGTATACCTGGATTCTGTTGCCGCCATAGTCTTTCGCAAGCCGGCAACTGGCTTCAGCCTGCTGTAAAAGTGTGCTCGAATCTTGCGTGTTTCTCGAGCTGATTGGTACCAGTCCAACACTGCAGGTTGTTGAAAGCCGATTTTTGTCCCAGATGAAGCGATATTCACCCAGTGCATCAAGTATCTCTTCCACTGTTTCGATGGCGTCATCTAGTGTGAAGTCGTTTAGAATGACAGCAAACTCGTCACTTGTTATGCGTGAAACGATACCTTGATCGCCGATGCAAGCACAAAATAATTCAGCGACGTCTTTGAGTAATTTATCACCGCCTTCGTAGCCACAGGCATTATTGATAATTTTGAACTGGTCAAGGTCAATGAAGCAAATCGCATGCCGGATTTTATTATGCTTAGCTTCATTGATGGCGAGTTCCACTTTGTTTTGAAACTCACGGCGGCTTATTAAGCCTGTAACCTGATCATGGGTATTTTGATAAAGCAGTTTTGCATGCAGGTCCTGTAACATGGAATACTGGGCACGATCCATGGCGGGTTCGCTTGCATTATAGATGAGCGAAACTTTTCCATCGTGCAACAGTTTCGCCATTTCTCTTGCGTGCAGAATCCGGTCTTTTATTCCAACCAGGTTGACCAATACAAAACGCATTGTGTTTGGCGCAAACCAGGCAATACGTAACCTGGTCGGGCTTTCGGATTCCGGGTCAAATAAAAGCCAGTCGCCGTCCTTGAGTCGCTTGGCTTTTTTTAACCAGAGATCACCTTCATTATCATCCGTGTCTTCCCAATTAATTGTGACCTCGTTACGGATTTCTTCTACTCTGTTGTTTTCCTCGATGTTCTTTTCTTCAGCTGAGTATTTGTTTACAACTGAAGTAATATTTTTGCTATAGGTTTCATCCTGTGACTTCAGTAGGATATCCAACTGGTGGATGGCGCGGGAAAATACCTCTGTTGAACCATTAAATTCTGTTGTTACCAGCTCTATGATCCAGTCAATTGCGCGCTTGACAATTGGCAGGTTGGCCTGGTCTGATTCTTCTATTAAAACTTCAAGCCGTGCGATTTTATTGATAACTTCCCGGACAATATGATTACGGTTGGTAAAAACCGTCTCATCAGTCAGCGCCATAGTTAGCACTGGCAATTCAAGTTGCTTAATCCAGTCGCGTACTTTTTCTGAGACACGCATGTCATCAATCATGGATTGAAAGATGTTACTTGCGACGTCCATGATGCGGGTTTCGCGAACACCGATTTTCTTTTCGCCGGGTGTTCCGCTATTTTTTTCCAGTGTGGCCAAAGCGGCAGCCTTGTAGTCTATATTTTTGTTGATGGACTGCGATTGTTGTGAAGAGTCAGCGATAAAAACAGTAAGCGCGTTGTGAATCTCGTCTGATGTGTATGATTCTGTTACGGTTGATTCTGCGTTGGTCTGGTCAGTTGTCGATCCGGAAATAACATCGAGTTTGTTCTGGATCGCATTTCTAACCAGCGAGGCACCACCCTGTTCAGAGATCTGCTGCTGTAATGAGCGTAATTCACCAACCAGTTCATACAGATCAAGTTCATTGTGTTTGTATTGCTGGCCGTCAGTGCTATTGGCGCCGGATGACGTTTCTTTTTCAACAGTTTTTTCTTCTGGCTTAGGTTCTCTATTTGTTTTGACCTCCTGTATTTTAGGACGGGAGAGTTTGTGGCGGATAATTGGCAAAATACCACTGTCCTTCAGGAATTTGTTCAGGGTCAAATAGAAATTATTCAGATTAAAAAGCAGGATGTCCTTGAAAACAGAATAGAAGACCATGTTTATCGAATGTTTCATGTCAAGAGTACAGGTGGCCTTGTGGAATGCTTTGGTGAAAAGGGCGGGGCCATAAGGATTGTTTGCCTTGTTTATTTCTGTTTCGTGTAAAATACTTAAGCGTTTTTCAATTTCACTCAGTGTGCTCCTGCATCGTGATTCTATGCTGTCTACCGTTGTAGTATCTGCCAACCAATCATCAAAATCCTCATTTTCAATAATGGAGAGTGTGTCGAGATCATAGTCATAGATTTGTGCGCCAGATTCCTGTTTTACAGATGAGGGCGAGTTGTTCTCGAGCTGTTTTAATGCAGCGGCGCGGTAGGTTTCTCGCATGTGATCTTTTTTCTGACTTATTATTTTCAATGCATCGTAGTAGGCGTTCATCTCCATGGTGTTTTTTGTTTCTTTGGAGGCTTCGAACAGGTTGTCGACGATTACATTCATAAAGCTGATGATGGTTGGGTCAAGAACTGCTTCGAGTTTTTTATTGCATTCATGGATTAACTGTTCTGCAGTTTTGCCATTGAATATCTTGTTTTTTAATTTTTCTTCGTTTGTAGACCTGATTTTATTTTGCTTTTTCTGCTCAGCCTTAGCATGTTCCTGAATGACAAGTAATGAACTAAGATCTGGGTCAATAAACCTGACAGCAAACCCGCTGTTTTCAACTCTGATGATATCGCCGCTGAACAGCAGATTTTTTGTATTTTGACCATCAAGGGAAATCGCACAGGTGATATTTACGCTGTCATTTTTGACAGCTAAAGCTAGATTTATAGATTCAGGGTTTTCCTCAGAATTTTCTTCGTACGTCAAGTACATACCGCCAGTGCATACATCCCTGGCGATACACACGCGGCTGTTGCAATCAGCAAACTGTACGACTGCTTTTTGTGCGATTTTGAATCGTTTGAATGCCCGTTTTTCAGAATGATTTTCTGCTGGCGAGGGCGCTTGAGTTTTTACTGATGTAACCATGAATCCCGGGTTTGCGCCTTTTATAGATGGTGGTAACAAATGTGTAAATCTTCCCCTTTTAATCGTCCGAACTACTAATATATTTGATCTTTTTTGTGATTTATCACGGTAATCGTGTGGGAATTGTAAAGTTGTTAAAAAACTTAAACAAATTCATATAACTATGTAATCGGGCTTGGTGCCTGGTTTAGAGTAATTAGGATATGTTTTTTAAGTTTTTGGTTGTTTGATATAAATTTCGTTATTAATTACTATCGTTATTAATTACTTATAGTATCAATGTCATTGTTGTTGATTCAGTGAGGATGTTTCGGGTTGGGAGTTCATTGGTAATTTAATGGTAAATGTAGACCCCATGCCTTTTTGACTTCTGGCAAAAAGATCACCCCCCATTAGTCCACAAAACCGTTTTGCTAATACCAGACCCAGGCCGGCGCCTCCGTAGCGTCGGTTTATTGAGGTATCAATTTGTGAAAAAGGTTGGAATAATTTTTTTAGTTGCTCATGTTCAATTCCAATTCCGGTGTCAGAAACCTTGATGTGTATGTATTCCTTATTGCCTGGTTCAATAATTTTTCCAACTTCTAATGAAATTACGCCATTTTGGCAAAATTTACATGCATTATTCAATAAATTTAACAGTGATTGCCTAACGCGCGATTCATCTGCGTACATCAGGCCAGTTTCTTCTGTAAAATGCAGTTTAATTGTATTGTTATTTTTTACAGCAAGCGGGTCAATCGTTGTTAAGGCTTCATTAATCATTTGCTGAACACTAAATTCATGCGGATGTAACGTGAAATTTCCCGCTTCAATTTTTGATATATCAAGCATACTGTTTATTATTGCTAATAAATTATGGCCCGCAAATTGAATCTTTTTCAAATCCTTAACGTAAAGATCATTTTTTGATTCCAGTGCATCCTCTTCCAACACTTCGCTAAAACCAATAATTGCGTTAAGCGGCGTACGTAGTTCATGACTCATTTTTGCGATAAACCCGGATTTTAATCGATTGGCCTGCCGTGTTGTTTTACTTGCACGAGTCACTACAATTTCTGCGTGGCTTGTTCGGCGAATAGATAGAGTCGCGATTAATATGCCAATAAATGTGATGACGGTCCCAAGTACCGTTGTTGTATAAAGTGTATTTTTATTCTCTATCGTTATCCCGCTGACCGCTTCTTTGGATGCGTTTCGTTGTAAATCCAGAAACGAGGTTAATTGCATCATTACATTGCTTTGAGCAGGTATAACATAGTCAAATAACACATGATCTGCACTGATATAATTTTTCTGGTCAATTAATTCCAATGCATTGTTTTGGGCGTTTTCACCGATTTTTATTAGCGGTAATGTTTGTTTCCATAGATTTTTTTCCATTTTATTCATTGGCAGTTCGACAAATTTCAACCGATTTTCGGTAAATTCACTGCCCAATCGGCTGAATTTATCTATTTCCTGGTCAATCTCAAATGGGTTTTTTAGCAGGCGCAGGCGATGAATGCTGAGTATACGGGTGCGGACGATATCCCGCATGTTAGAAAGTAACATGGTTTTTTCATTATGAATATTGACTATCGTATCGATTTTTAGACTTGTTTCGTCTACATTTGAATGCCAGATAAATGTCAGCATAATTGACAGAGCCAGAATTGTGCCAAAACCAGCGCAAAGGACGTATTTCGAATTTTGAGTTAATGCAGGGATAAGCTCACGCATAGTTTTAGACTTAAGTGTATATCGTTAGTGTATATCGTTAAAAATGGTGAATTTATATACTGAATTGTCAGTATTCTCTTACATTTTTATTTATCGGAGTTTAAAGTCGGTTCTTTATCTGAGAAAATGTTTCCGCTGTTGCGTTCGTTCTCTGTTAACTCTAACTTATTAAGAAATCGTCAAAAAACAACTATGTTATCCACACGATCAGGTCGAAGGATTCAAAAGTTACCCATTATTCTTGCTAACCAAATTGCAGCTGGAGAAGTTGTTGAACGTCCTGCATCCGTGGTTAAGGAGTTGCTGGAAAATTGCCTGGATGCCCAGGCAAAACATATTGATCTGGAAATCGAAGGTGGCGGCATGCGACTAATTCGTATCAAGGACGACGGGCACGGTATACATCAGGGAGACCTTTCGCTTGCGTTAAAACGGCATGCAACCAGTAAAATTCGAGATATCAATGACCTGTATAATGTTTCTTCCCTCGGTTTTCGTGGCGAAGCACTGCCAAGTATCAGCTCGGTATCCAGATTGACACTCATTTCGCGGGTTAATACTTCAGAAACGGGCTGGTGTATAAGCAGTGATGGACGAGAAGAAGCTCAAACACCGACACCCATTGCCAGACCCGTGGGGACCACATTGGAAGTCAGCGACCTTTTTTACAATACACCCGCAAGACGTAAATTTTTGCGCACCGAAAAGACCGAATTTAATCATATAGGTGAAGTAGTCAAACGCATTGCACTGAGCCATTTCGAAACAGGATTTAATTTTCAACACAATAATCGCACAATACAATTTTTAAAGCCCGCACATACACACGAAGAGAAAGAAAAAAGAATTGCTGAAATATGTGGTAAGCCCTTTATAGATAACGCGATACATTTGGAATTCGAATCTGCTGGACTGAAATTACAAGGCTGGATATCATTGCCGACGTTTTCACGCAGTCAGCCAGATTTACAATATTTTTATGTTAATGGCCGGGTTATTCGAGATAAAGTCGTTGCGCACGCTATTCGCCAGGCTTATCAGGATGTTTTATATCATGGCCGTCACCCTGCATTTGTATTGTATTTTGAATTGGACCCTGCTCTCGTTGATGTGAATGCACATCCCAGCAAACACGAAGTGCGTTTTCGCGAAAGCCGCATGGTGCATGATTTTATCTATCGCACGATTAATGACGTATTAGCTGAAACGCACTCTCAGTCGCAGGACAGAAAAGAGGGTGAAGTTGATAATATTATAGATGCACTCAATAAAAATACACTTTCGAGCAGTACGCATCGCGAAGCCTATTCACATGCACCACAACGACCGTTTAGTCTGGGCATCAAAGACGTTATGCCAGCTTATGATGCGTTTAATAAATTATCTGCGCCGCAAACTATATTACAGGAGGGGGCAGAAAATTTTGGCGGGGAAGAGCAGCAACATGAATTCCCACCATTAGGTTATGCATTAGCGCAATTGCACGGTGTATTTATATTGGCAGAAAATAAACAGGGGCTTATTGTTGTTGATATGCATGCAGCACACGAACGTATCACTTATGAATTGATGAAAAATGCCTTTGATACCGAAAAAATTAAATCGCAGCCATTGTTAATCCCAGTGACCATTCACACTAGTCAAAAGGAGGCAGATATCGCCGAAGAATATAGTGCGGTATTTACTAAGTTGGGTTTTGAGCTGGACCGAATTGCGCCCGAAACACTGATTGTACGGCAAATACCTGCGTTGCTCAGACATGCCGATTCGGAAAAACTGGTGCGTGACGTACTTTCTGATCTGATCGAGCATGGTAGATCACAACGTATTCTGGAGGAGAACAACGCGGTGCTATCCACAATGGCCTGTCATGGTTCAGTGCGTGCAAACCGAAAATTGACGATTGAAGAAATGAATTCTTTGCTACGTGACATGGAGCGTACCGAACGCAGCGATCAATGCAACCATGGTCGGCCTACCTGGGTACAATTGAGCATAAATGAATTGGATCGTTTGTTTCTCAGGGGGCGTTAAAAGTATGCGCTAGAGAATAAATATGGATTCATTTTAGTTACAATTTTTTCTACGATAGATTTCTCCATGACGGTCGTACCTTCCTGTTCACCAATATTTCCCCCCAACCCAAATATTTTTATACTTGGTTCGATTACGCGGAAGAGCTATGAAATAAGACAGTACTTTTTTAGGATATATAGTTAGTTATTTGTTAAGCTGGCAATTAACAGTGAGGGCCGAAATTCAGCTATTGCGCAAAAAATAGTTAGTTTAGGCTAACAGGAGAAAAAGATGAGTACACCCATTATCGCAGATAATAAGCCCATACAAGTGAATCTAAACAAAGATGAAGAATATTATTTTTGTGTTTGTGGGCAGTCAAAAAATCAACCTTTTTGTGATGGTTCGCATGCGGGTACATCGTTTAGTCCTAAAAAATTTGTAGCAGAACAAGACGGCGAAGCTTATTTGTGCGCGTGTAAATATAGCAGTAATGCACCGTATTGCGATGGAACGCATAAACAATTTTCTTCTGAGCAGGTAGGTAAAGCGGGGCCTGTCAAGCAGATAGAAGAATCGGGTTTACCCAGTGCCACGCCGACTTTAGATGAGCCGACGGTAGCGCATATTCACCAACTCGCGAGAGAAGGATTGTCAAAGTTAGGTCATCACGGCCCAATGACATCAATGGGTGTGCCGCGCCATAAATTACCGCATTGGGATGACTTGCAAATAATGGTCGCGCAAATGGCGAGTAAACCGTTAATGGAAGATCAAAATGTAGCTACAGAACTAATCATTGGACCTGAAACAAAAAAGCCGTTGCAACTAAAAATCCCGCTATTTGTGTCTGATATGAGCTTTGGTGCATTGTCGGAAGAGGCAAAAATTGCGTTGGCTCAAGGTGCCGAATTGGCGGGAACCGGTATTTGTTCTGGTGAAGGTGGCATGTTACCCGAAGAGCAACAGGCAAATTCTCGATATTTTTATGAATTGGCGAGCGCTGGTTTTGGTTATAACGAAAGCCTGATGAAAAATGTGCAAGCATTCCATTTTAAAGGTGGACAAGGCGCAAAAACCGGTACTGGAGGGCATTTACCCGGTAGCAAAAATATAGGTAAAATTTCGCAAGTTCGAGGCATCCCTGAAGGCCAACCTGCCATATCGCCACCGACATTCAAAGATCTTGCATCAGTAACCGATTTTAAACGATTTGCTGACAGAGTGAGAGAAATATCAGGTGGAATACCTATTGGCTTCAAATTAAGTGCCAACCATATTGAGAGAGATGTGCAGTTTGCGCTGGATGCCAGCGCAGATTATATCATTCTCGATGGTCGAGGTGGTGGAACGGGTGCCGCGCCCGAAATTTTTAGAGACCATATCAGTGTACCAACCATCCCTGCTCTTGCCCGGGCGCGTCGCTATCTGGATGAACAAGGTGCAAGTGGTCGTGTGACGCTAATTATTACAGGCGGATTACGTGTCCCTGTCGATTTTGTTAAAGCGCTGGCGTTAGGTGCTGAAGGTGTTGCGGTTTCAAATAGCGCCATGCAGGCTATCGGCTGTGTTGCGGCCAGAATGTGTAACTCAAATAACTGTCCGGCAGGCATTGCTACTCAAAAAACAGACTTACGGCAAAGATTAGATATAGAAAAATCTTCAGTTCAATTACATAATTTTTTTAATGCATCTGTAGAATTGATGCAAGTGATGGCACGAGCATGTGGCCATGATCACTTATTAAAACTTAATAAAGAAGATCTGGCGACATGGCACCGTGAAATGGCTTTATTATCAGGTGTGCGATATTCAGGATTTATGGCGCCAAATTAATGTTTTCTGAGAAAAAAGCTTTGCTGTTGGATATGAATAATACATTTATGTTTGGTGAAGACAATTTTTCTGCAGCGGAAGATTTTTCTATACATTATCATCAGATGGGTGGTGTATTGGAGAGGCAAGAGATAAATTCCCTGATCAGGGAGGTATATAACTATCTACAGGCACGCTATCCATCAGAACGATATCGGCATGATTTCCCTGGTGTAGCAGAAACCATTTGCAAAATTGATACGTTTAAATTGACAGATAATGAAATTGGGAAGGTGGTTGATACTTTTTCAATTCATGAATGTGGTTTCATTCCAAGAAAATATGTGGAAACGCTTTTTAGATTAAATAAAAAATTTCAATTGGCCCTGATTATTGATATATGGTCGCCGAAAAGTCTGTGGTTAAATGTATTTGAATTCGCAGGAATAAGTCATTTATTTTCAGCAATGTCATTTTCATCTGACCATCGGATGGTTAAGCCGTCGCCGAGACCTTTTGAAATTATATTAGAGCAACTTGGCATTAACAAAGAAGATGGATTAGTGGTAGGGGATTCAATACGAAGAGATCTTGGTGGGGCGAGCGCGGCAGGGATTGATTGTGTGTTGGTCGGCGGAGCCACACACGCGGACGCTATGGCGTGCTATCAAGATCTTTTAGTGTTTGCGGATGTGATTGAAAGTGGTTGTAAATCATTATCCCAACAATAATGGACGAATAATATTATCTTAAATAAATCAGTTGAACCTACTTGGCAACTGCTCCTGCGTTGCTCTAACTACGTGCTATTGTTTTAGCCTATGGAAATTCTATGGTTGGTTCTGGAGGGTTGAAACTTATACTCGAGTTTTCCTTGTTATTGAACTCTCTCGAATGTTCTATATATGGCTGAAGGTGCTGCTGTAATTTTGGCGGTATGCTGAAGCTGTAGGTTTTATCATTGTACATATTTTCTCTCATCTATCCCTTGTTTTGAATAGTTTATTCGGTTTTGGGGTGCATAGACCTGAATTGTGTCGTCAAAATATAAGTGAATATAACAATCTATTTGGCCAAACCTGAGTCCAATTCTGTCGCCTTTTCTTCAGGTAATTTGAAACGTTTGGCGAAGTCCTGACTGTAACTGTAGATGAACAGTGGGCTATTTCTATATATACCCGTAGCGTTTTGAATTTAGGTATAATGGTGGCCTTCAAAACCACCCCCCCTAGCAATGACGCCAGTTCACCGGAATAGGTGTCAACGTGTTGAAAAAACTTTATTGTTGCGTTTCTAAATTCCACTAAATTTTTTTAGTATTTATAGTACAACACTTTTGTCTTAAAAAATCGCCACACACGCTCGACTAGATTTAACTCAGGAGAATACGTTGGAAGATAAACAAGTTTCAATCTTGCGCTTTTCTCTATAATTTCTCTTACTTCCTCAGAATAATGCGTATCTTGTTCCTGACGAGATCGAGTAGTTTTATTTTTTACATATATTTCCACGCAGAGTTAATGTTTTCACTAATTTTGCAGTAGATTATCTTACTTTCCGCATACAAGATGATATATGTCACATATGGTGTATTATATATTTTCAATATGACATATATCACTTATTGGCTGTTGATTGATCAAGGGGTTATTTAGACAATATTCAGGATATGTGACAGATGTGACGTATTTAATTACACCGAATGTGATGTCTATATGTCGTTAGGCCATGGAGGTAAATATGACAATTAGAAATTTTATTAACTACAATAGAAAATTATCACATGCTTTTGAAAATCTGTTCCCAGAAAAATTCTCCAAATCCGGTGGTGCTGACTTTGATGATAATGTTGTACCCAAATACTTAGAAAGAGGGCATATTATATACGATGTTGGCGGTGGCAAAAGACCATATATAACCAAGAATAAAAAAGATAAATTAGATGTAAAGGTGATTGGAATCGATATTTGTCAAGAAGAATTGAATAACGCTCCCAAAGGTGTATACGACCGTACAATTCAGTCGGCTATCGAAGACGTTATTGGGAATTGTGATGGTGATTTGGTAATATGTGACGCGGTGTTAGAGCATGTATCTGATGTGCAAAGTGCACTTAATAGTATTTCTTCATTATTAAAGCCTGGAGGCATAGCGCTCCTTTTTGTACCATCCAAAAATGCGGCATTTGCACGATTGAATATACTCTTACCCGAAAAACTCAAGAAAAAGTTGTTATTTGCGATATTCCCAGAAAAATCCTACTCTGGGGGGTTTCCTGCCTACTACAATAACTGTACACCCGGACAATTTTCAAAGATGACCGCTGCTGCTGGATTTACCATAATTGAGGAGCGCTGTTATTATTGGAGCTCATATTTTAGTTTTTTTGTACCGATATACATTTTTTGGCGAGTTGGTTTTTTTGCTTATTATTTTTTTGCAAGAAAAGAAGCGGCAGAAGGGTTTTCATTGGTATTAAAAAAGAGGCCTAACAATACAAATTCACTCGGACGCCAAAAAGCGGTGTTCGTTCCCCACACCACTTTTTGACAATATAATAGACACCCACATAATAAATCATAGACAATATAATAGACACCCACATAATAAATCATCGATTGAGCATGCCGCAAATTAAATCTGCCTCGACCTGGAGGAATAGATATTATCTTTGATTCTCCGGGT
>VAPL011032819.1_pt1 | contig 18495 bp, 5 predicted proteins | sample 3395061 | NCBI WGS metagenome assembly VAPL01 (sample SAMN08290444, study PRJNA428436) | hydrothermal vent metagenome | isolation source: Deep-sea hydrothermal vent chimney 2 | place: Pacific Ocean: Juan De Fuca Ridge | depth 2182 m m | reverse complement strand
CCAGATCAAAACGATTAGGATCAACCAGCATCTGATTATGTATGGTTTGCAGATCCTTTAAATAAGCTTCGCCATCTACTACCGGATCCCATAAGACCAAACGACTGAACTTATAAGACTCCGAAGCAAATGAGGCTAACAAAGCTCCATAGCGATAACCCACTACACTGACTTTTCGAGTTGCCGATATTGTTTTAATTTCATCGCATGACAGGGTTATATCTTTGATAAACTGCTCAACAGAAACCTCATGACTCTGCCCTGATGAATCACCTGTTGCAAAATAATCAAAACGTAAAACATGATAACCGTTAGCCGCTAATTTTTTTGCCAGAACGCGCATTACACTGTGCGTTCTACCATATTCAAAACCAATAGGATTACATAATACAATTGATGTATCCTGTAATTGCGAGGTTGCAGAAGGCTGGTGATGAATACCAAACAAAGGCTTTTCCGCATCACCAAAAAACAAGGGTATCACTCAACTACTCCTTAAAAGAACACACATGCGTATATCCTGATATTAAAATTTAAATTATTTAAAAACCTTTTTAAATATTGAATTAATCATGGATTTCTTTTTCGTATCTGTTTGCTGAACTTCGTTAGAAGAACTATCATCTTCAGCAAACCCGCACTGCTCTGCCATATGCTCTAACGAATCAAGTATAATAACCCGCGGATTTATTTTTATTCCAGTTATATCTTTTACCTTCATTATCACCTGCATAGAAAGCAATGAGTGCCCACCGATATCAAAAAAGTTATCATGCACACTAATGTTTTCAATCGCTGTATCGAGTACTTCAGCCCATATTTTTGCAAGTTGTTTACCCGCATAGGTTTCAGGTAAAACTTTTTCATCGTTATCCGCACTATTATCTGCAAATGCATCGGGTAACGCTTTACGATCAACCTTACCGTTTGGTGTTAGAGGCAACTCCTCTAATTCGACAAAATGTTGTGGCAACATATAATCAGGCAAATCATTTTTAATTAAATCACGCAGTGAAGTTGGCGTAACAGTAACGCCTTCTGCCACCACAATATAGGCAACCAACCTGGGGTCACCGGCTCTGATTTCATTAACAACCACAACAGCCTGTTCAATCTCGCTCTGTTGTGCAAGTACCGCTTCTATCTCACCCAGTTCAATTCGAAAACCCCGCACCTTAACCTGATTATCAATTCTCTGGCTATATTCAAGGTCACCACTTTGATGGAACTTAACCGCATCACCGGTTCGATACAAACGTTCATCACCTGTACTAAACGGGCTTAAAACATAACGCTCCTCGGTCAGATCATCACGATTTAAATACCCCTTGGTTACTCCGTCGCCACCAATATATAACTCACCCGGCACACCAACCGGAAGTGGACGTAAATGCTCATCGAGTACATAAAATTGCGTATTATTGATTGGCTTACCTATGAGTATAGGGGCATTTGCATCGGTTATTTTATAACAACTTGACCAGACCGTGGTTTCAGTCGGCCCATACATGTTCCATACTTCTTTAACTCGCGGCAATAATTCAACCAGCAGATCACGAGGCATGGCTTCACCCCCACAAAGCACTTTAAGCGACGCATCACCCTTCCACTGACAGGCCAGTAAAAGTCGCCAGGTTGCCGGAGTTGCCTGCATTATAGAAACATCATGCTCTTCCATTAAATCAACCAGGTCATCACCATCGATCGCTTCATCCGTAGTCGCTATCACAACTGTCGCACCCTGACTCAATGGTAAATACAGTTCTAAAACTGCAATATCAAATGATAATGTCGTCACCGCTAACAAAGTATCATCTGCGGAAAGACCGGGTTTTTTTGCCATGCTTAAAATAAAATTACCCGCAGCATTATGATGAACCATTACACCTTTAGGCTTACCCGTAGAGCCGGAAGTGTAAATAATATAGGCCAGGTCATCAGCACTAATTTTTATATTCGGGTCAGTCACCGGCTGTGAGTTTATCGATTCTTTCTCTACATCAACCTGCACCGGTTTTGTAATATCGGGTAACTGAATGCGCTTTAATACACTGGACTGAGTTACCACAAGCTCTGCATTGGAATTTTCCAGCATGTATTGAATACGATCCTGCGGATACTCAGGATCAAGAGGAATATAACAGGCGCCCGCTTTTAAAATACCCAGTGTCGCTATGATCATGTCCAGCGAACGCTCAAGACATACACCAATTAGTGCATTATCTTTCACACCCTGATTAATCAGGTAATGAGCAAGCTGGTTGGCTTTATCATTTAATTCTTTATATGTTAGTTCCTCATCGTCACAAATCACCGCTACTTTATCTGCGTTATCTTCACACTGAGCCTCAAATAGCTGATGAATTATTTTTGGTTGACTAAATGAAGCGACCGTTTTATTCCAGTCTTTAGTAACTTTTTCATACTCTGTATCTGATAGAATATTTAAATCGGAAATTGGTGCATCTGGATTACTGACAGCATTTTCCAGTAAAATCTGAAAATGCTCTGCAAATCGTTGCAATGTATCATCTTCAAATATTTCAGAATTGTATTCGAGTAAGCCGCGAATACCATCCTCCGCCTCCCATAGCCAGGCCAGCATATCAAATTTGGCAGACTGATTATGTAGTTTTTGAGATTTTACATTACAGGCCTCAAGGTTGATTTCCATAGGGGGTTCCTGAAATGTGAAACCAACCTGAAATAACGGATTATAACTGGTATCACGTTTAGGCTGCAGACCTTCCACGATCATTTCAAAGGGAAAGTCCTGATTGGCATTCGCACTAAATACCATTTTCCGTACACGTTTTAACACCTCATTAAAACTGGGATTACCCGATAAGTCGGTAAAAATTGGAATGGTATTTATAAAGCATCCCATGATTTTTTCCAGCTCAGGCTGATGACTTCGATTTGCAAAAGGTGTCCCGACTGACACTTCACTCTGCTTCGAATAAATACCCAGTAAAACAGCATAACCTGCCATCAACGTAATAAACATTGACACACTTTGCTGACGTGAAAGTGCTTTTAAGTTATTTTTTAATGATAGCGGAAACCATAAGTGATATTCCCTGCCGATCATTGCTTGCATCGGCGGTCTTTGACTATCCAGTGGCAAGTCCAGATACTCAGCTTTGCCCTGCAACTGTTGTAACCAGAAATCCAGCTTAGGCGCTAATTGCTCATGCGTCTGATGTTGATTCTGCCAAACGGAATAATCCGCATATTGTAATTCAGGGTCAACTAAAGATGACGACTGATTATTCAGATATGTTTTATAAAGTAGCGTCAACTCTTCCGCAAACTGCACAATAGAGATATGGTCTAAAATAATATGATGGAAATTTAAAAACAAGATACATGAAGATTCAGAGCGTTTTATTACACTTGCACGAATCAGCGGGCCTTCTGATAGGTCAAACAGGCGCACGGTTTCTTTCTCAATATATTCTTTAACACTTTGTTCAGAATTTAAATCGTCGATCAATGGCAGATCTATCGTCATTTGTGGGCGAACAATTTGAACCAGCCCATCATCAGTATCCATAAAAAATGTTCGGAAAGTTTCATGCCTATCAATAATTTCATTAATAGCTTTATGTATTGCTGCTACATTTAACTGCCCTTCAATATCATATGCAAACGGAATATTATAGGCGGGACTTTCCTGATTTAACTGATTTAAAAACCAGATTTGCTTTTGCGGATATGTTGTTGGAAATACATAAACGTCTTCATTATTACTAGTCACTTTTAGTCCTGTTTACTTAGGTCAATGTTTAAATTACATTGATGCCATTAATTCTGAATACTTAACTGCATAATCATTTCTATCCAGTGCTTCTACCATAGGAATCTGTTCGCCCTGTAAATGCTCATTTTCAGAAATAACTTTAGCCCATTGTTCAATTGTTGGCGATTCAAACAAACTGCTAATCGGTAAATCAATTGATAAATACTTTTTAAGTCTTGAAACAACTTGTGTCAGCAGCAATGAATGCCCGCCTAGTTCGAAAAAGTCATCGGATATACCGACATCGGAAATACCCAAAGCTGGTTTCCAGATTTTGGCTATGCTAATTTCCATTTCAGATTCAGGTGCAATATATTCAGTTGACAAATTCGGGCGTTCCAGACCCTCAAAAGAATCATCATCAAGATCATCTCCAAACTCATCCAGCTTACGCAGCTTACGGGCTTCATTTTTGTATTCTATAAACTCAAGCGGGCTAACAATAACCTGCGGCGAATGAAAGCTCGATAGCAAAGTTTCGATTGCGCGTAAACCTTCAGCATTTGTCATGCCGGCTTTAAGTCCCATCTCAAAAAACAGATCACTGGCTGTTTTTTCTGCCTGTACTACTTCAGTTCTATTCGACTTCAAAGATAACAGAACACCGGGATCTACACGTTTCATAATAAACTGATTAACCACAACAAGCACTTCACCTGTTGCATTTGTAATCACTACATCAAATATTGAAGTCTGACTACCCTGCCCCTCTGCAGCCGAATACACCACATGTGAAAACATTTTTTTAGTTAACATCTTAAAAACTGTAATGTGTGAATATGAAATCGGAATATATAAGTCTTTAACCGGATCATAATCCGGGTTCAACGACTGTGCGGTACCGGTTGCCATATCCATAATCGCTGGATGCAATACATAATCACTAAGTTCATCAATATACTTATCGGCAATTTCCATTTCAACAATGGCTTCTTTTTTACCGAAATAAATAGCATTCATACAGCGCCATCTATCGCCAAATATCAGGTGATTATGCTCAGCCGAACCTTTCAGTTCAACTTTATCCTTATTGCAACGCTCAATTATATTTTCTATATGGATATTTTCTGGCGCAGCTGAATCAATGTATTCCACCACCCCTCTAACATTCTCTTCACCAAACTCACTTTCAATTAAAAACTCGGTATTATTAACCGTACGTGTTAACTCAATCTTAATGCGCTTTTCTTCATCACCTTCTACAACAAACGGTGACACAAAAAACACATCTGATAAACGTACGGCTTTGACACCGGGGTTTTCTAAAGTGAATGCAGCGCGAGCCAGCTCTAAATATGCTGTTCCTGGTATTAATGAAACTTTATTTTTAGATCTATGTTCATCAATAATCCAATGAGTTTTTGCGCTCAAATTAGCTGAATATTCGACTGTTTCAGCCTTCAGCTTTTGCTTGCGGGTATAAAAGTAATGATCAGTTAACTCTTCAGCACTATCGGTAGCTCCACCTAGCTGCGAAGCCATGCCAGTTTCAGCCCATACCCCCCAGTTAGCTGCAACCACATTTATTCCATCAGTATCTTTTTTATACTGGGCATAGGCATTTAAAAACGCATTCGCTGCAGTGTAATCTACCTGACCACTTAAGCCTAGCTCGGTACTGATTGATGAGAACAGGAATATAAAATCAGGTTTATGCTGCGCCAGTGCTTTATCAAGATTAATTAAACCATCAACCTTCGGCGACAGAACCTTTCGAGCATCCTCTAATGTTTTAAAAGCAATTAAATTATCGTCAACAATACCGGCCGTATGGAATACACCATTTAGATCACCTAACTCATTAACAGATGAATCAACTGCTGATTGCAATGCATCACAATCACTGACATCTACATTAAATGAAAGTATTTTTACATTATTAATTTCAAGGCTTTTTAACTTTTCAATTCTTTGCGCAATAGCCGCATCAAAAGACTGAGCATTTCCCCATTGTGATTTATCAGGTAATGGCGTTCTATTTAATATCACCAGATTTGCATCGTAGGTTTTAACCAGGTATTCCGCCAGCTTAAAACCAATACCCCCTATGCCACCGGTGATTAGATAATTACCACCTTTTTGTAATGCCGGGGAGACATTCTCTGCTTCACTTACACTTAAATGCTTATATGACTTAACAAATCGATGTGTACCTCGATAGGCAATATCTTCATCATCTGTGTGCTGCAATACATCTGCACAAATCAGATCCAGCTGCTCCTGCTGTTTCCACTGTTGTTCTATCTGAAAATCAACATCAATCATTTTGCATGACACATTATTAATTTCCTGTGTCATTACCTTTACCGGCCCCAGCATCGTTGCTTTGAGCGGACTCTTAATTGTCTCTGCTGATACCTGTTGACTATAATTAGTAACCGCACTTAGCTGAACTTCGTTATCCGGTTCATTAGCAGCAAAATATCGTGCAATAAACAGCAGGCTATTAAAGCCTTTAACAAGATCTTCATTTGCTGCTGTCAAACCGGAGTCACCATTATCAATAGTCCAACCATGTAAAATATGACTGATTTTATGTGCCGCTGTTTTATTTATAGATTTAAATGCGCTTGCATAATCCTGCTCGGATTGCGGATTGATCTGATATTCAAATTCAGATATTTTATTATAACTATCACCGGCAATTATTGAATAACAGTTTAAATTCCAGTCTGTCAGTTTCTCGATAAGAGATTTTGCATTCTCATTCTCGCTAACAAAGCAGACTATACTCAGCGCCGCATCATCTTCCTTTGCGACATAATTAATCGCAGGAGAGGTGTCCCAGCCAGGTTGATAAAACCAGTCTGAATAATTTTGTTTCTGTAAGTTTGTTTCTGCATTTAATTCAAGCCCGCCAAACCCTGGCTCAATCCAGTAGTACTGATGCTCAAACGGATAAGTGGGTAATGGAATACGCCGGCGACTTAAGTCACCATGTGCCAAATTCCAGTTAATATCAATTCCTGCAAGCCACAATTTACCGAATGCAGATAACGCCATACGGCTATCATTATCGGGCTTTTTAGGATGACGAATGGTTTGTATAATACTGTGGCCTTGCTGCTTATCTGAACTTGAACGCGCAAAGGTCGATAACGTATTACCCGGACCACACTCAATAAACACGGCATCAGCTGTTTGCATCAGCGTTGACATACCCGCCGCGAATCGAACCGTGCCACGTAAATGACCAGCCCAGTAATCAGCGTTAGAAACCAGCTCAGGATCAGCCATTTCACCTGTTGTATTTGAAACAAACGGTATTGTCATTTCACCGAAGGTAACATCAGCAAACAGTGATTTAAATTCGTCTAAAATAGGATCCATCATTGATGAGTGGAAAGCATGCGATGTGTGCAATATTGTTGTATCAATATTTTTCTGTTTAAGATCATCAACCAGTTTATTAACCGCATCATCGGTACCGGAAATCACACTGAGGCCAGGTGCATTAATTCCCGCAATCGACAGGTCTTTATTTAAATACACTGTTACCTGATCTTCATCTAATGGCACTACCAGCATCGAGCCCTTTTCCAGGCCCTGCATTAAGCGTCCACGCGCAGCTACCAGTTTCAGCGCATCTTCTAAACTGAATAAGCCAGCAATACATGCGGCAACATATTCGCCAATACTGTGACCAATCATGGCATCTGCATTAATGCCCCATGATTGCAATAGTCTGGTCATCGCATATTCAATAGTGAACAATGCGGGTTGAGTAATTTGTGTTTCTGCCAGCTTTGCTGATGCTGTATCCAGCTCACTGTCCTGCGGATACAACAAACCTGTAATATTTAGACCCAAACTTGCATTTAACAATGAAGCACATTGATCAACCGCATCTTTGAAAACACTTTCATTTTCATACAGGCCTTTGCACATATTGGCATATTGTGAGCCCTGACCGGTGAACATGAAATAAACAGACTGTTTATTGGGGTTACTCTTCTGACTTATCTGCCGGCTAATATCTTCACCAGACAATGCATGTTTTAAATCTTCTACAGAATTTGCAACCACAATACGTCTTGATAACTGAGCCTGCCGCCCGACTTTTAAAGTATGCGCTGCATCTGATAAATTAGTCTCCGGATGCTCAGTAAAAAATGTCTGCAGATTTGTGGTGACATTATCCAGAGCCGGTGTCGTGCGTGCCGACAGACAGAATAAATGATAACCATCATATTGAGTTGTAGCGGGTAATTCTGGCGCTTCTTCTAAAATAACATGCGCATTAGTACCACCCACACCTAAAGAATTAATCGCTGCTCGGCGTTTACCATCTACGTTCCAGTCCTGTAAACTGCTATTAATATAAAACGGGCTGTCATCTAAATCTAAAACCGGATTGGGTTTATTAAAATGCAAACTGGCGGGCAATTGTTTATGCTTCATTGATTGCACAATTTTAATTAAACCCACACCACCGGCTGCAGTATCTAAATGACCGATATTGGTTTTCACCGAACCGATTGCACAATAGTCACTTTTATCGGTCTGGGTTCGATACGCCTGATTTAATGCGGTCACTTCAATCGGGTCACCCACCGGTGTGCCGGTACCATGCGTTTCGATATAAGTAATCGACTCTGCATCCACATCGGCAATCATTAATGCTTCAGTAATGGCAGCGGCCTGACCGTCAACACTCGGTGCCAGATAACCAACCTTACTTGAACCATCATTATTAATTGCTGAGCCTTTAATCAGCGCATGAATTGTATCGCCATCATTAATCGCGTCTTCCATGCGCTTTAAAACAACCTGCACTGCACCACTGCCAAAAACCGTACCCATGGATTTCTCATCAAAGGCACGACAGTGACCATCAGGCGATTGAATCTCACCTTCTTCATACATGTAACCAACACGGTGTGGCATTTCGATGGTAACACCACCCGCCAGTGCCATATCACATTCACCACTCAGCAATGACTGAGAGGCTAAATGCAGTGCAACCAGTGATGTTGAGCAGGCGGTTTGTACATTGATACTCGGGCCCTGCAAATTTAAACAGTAGGACACACGGGTGGTTAAAAAATCTTTATCGTTAGACGTATGACGCGCTAAAAATAACCCCAGAGATTTCATTAAATCCGGATTAGTAAACAAGTTATACGGCATGTATGCATTATGACCTGATCCACCAAATACACCGATGGAACCAGTATATTGCCGAGGATCATAACCCGCATGCTCTAATGCTTCCCATGACACTTCTAAAAAATGCCGATGTTGCGGATCCATAATCGACGCATCTTTTGGACTAAAGCCAAATAACGACGCGTCAAACATTTCCATGTTATCTAATGGCCGACCAATTTTCTGGTAATTAGGGTTATCTAATGTGCTTTGAGGCACACCTCTTTGCAAAAGTTCTTCGTCACTAAATTCCGTATAAGACTCAATGCTATTTTTTAAGTTATACCAGAAATCATCAACATTATTTGCACCGGGCAAGCGTGCTGCCATCCCGACAATTGCAATATCCGTATCTTCAAATTCAACTTCGTGATCACTCATTATGTTTTCTTTAATCCTGATTAACGGGTCTATCTATTCACACGTCTATTATCTGACCTGCTTAGCCACTGTATTTCTGTCATGCTACTTCTGTCTAGCCCGGCGACGATTCAATGTATTTTTACGCGCATCTTTACGTGCTTTTGCGCGGTCTTCACTTTCCGATAGTTTGGAATTAGTGTCAGTATCCGCAGATAGATAATCACTAAACTGACGAATCGTTGGAAAGCGAAACATATCTATCATTTTTACCGGCTGGTCAATTGCTTCGCGCAACTTACTTAACACTTCAACCACGAGTAATGAGTGGCCACCAATATCAAAGAAGTTATCATCCAGCCCTATTTTTTCTAAATTCAACACTGCCTGCCAGCAGGCAACAATGGATTCCTGCAAAGCACTTTCCGGCTTAACAAAACTTGCACGACTGGCTGTCTGTTTTTTCTGCTCCGGCGCAGGCAATGCATTTCTGTCAGTTTTTCCATTTGGCGTTAATGGCAACGCTTTAAGTTCAACAAAAATACTCGGCACCATAAACTCGGGCAGGTCAGCAGCCAGTACTTTTTTCAAAGCAACGGCATCAATTGTCTGAGCCGGATTTGCAACCACATAAGCAACCAGCCGCTTATCATTAGGCGTGTCTTCGCGTAAAACTACCACCGCGTCTGAAACCGTATCATCATTTGACAATAATGATTCTATCTCACCCAGCTCAATCCGGTAGCCGCGAATTTTTATCTGATGATCGATACGCCCCAGACATTCCAGAACTCCGTCATCGTTATACTGAACCAGATCTCCAGTGCTGTACATGCGACTACTTGAATCATCAACAAAGGGATTATTAATAAATTTTTCAGCGGATAAATCTGCTCGCTGGTGATAACCGCGTACCACCCCGTCACCGGCAATATAAAGTTCACCCGGCGTATTCACCGGCACCGGTTGTTTAAATTTATCCAGCACATAAAGCTGTGTATTGGCGATAGGTTTTCCGATTAATATTTTTTGATCACTGGCATTTATATTTTGTGTTGTTGACCAGATAGTTGTCTCGGTCGGCCCATACATATTGGTTACCGTATTCTGAACTCTGGACGTTAACTGTTTAGCCAGATTCATCGGAAACGCTTCACCGCCAATCATAATATGTTTTATTTTATTTAACTTATCAGCACTATCGCTATCCGCAACCAGCATACTTGCCATTGAAGGCGTACACTGTAAATGAGTCACACTTCGTGACTCAATAATATCTGCAACGCTTAAGTCATGTTCAGCTTCACTCACTGCCTGCTTAATGCTCAATTTTCGTAAGTTATTCAGCGGCGGCAAATGTTTTAAAACATTTTCTGTATCCAGGCCATAATCAATCAAGCAGCCAATTTCATTGACGCCAATTTCCTTAACCCGGTCAACCATTGCCAGACAACGTTCAGGTGTACCGAATAAGCCACTGGTTTCGTAATAACGTAAAAATGCAAATTCCAGAATACCATCAAAATCCTCATCCGTAATATTTTCAAAAAATTCGTCAAGTGTCTGACCGGTCTCTTCTGATAAGGCTTTGAATGTTGGAAAATTCCAGGCGGCTGCTTTAACCAGAAACATCGCACTTTTAAGATATTTTTTCATCGGCGCGCGAGCCAGATTTTTTACTTTTTCATCATCATCACCGACTAAAGTATGCAGCAATAATGTGACATGACCTTCACCCGCATAACCGGCTTTTTTATAGGCTTCGCGATAAATTTCAATATTCACTGCCACCTCATCAACCGTTTGCCCTAGCAAATGGGTTAGAATATTTGCACCTGTTTCACCTGCCTGTCTAAAGGTTTCCGGATTGCCAGCCGTAGTCACCCATATTGGTAACTTTTTCTGTACCGGACGCGGTAAGGTTCTGACTTTGACATCTTTACCATCGTGACCAGTAAATTCAAGTGTCTCTCCACTCCAGAGTTTCTGAACCGTCTTCGCCGATTCAAACATAACATTTTTAGCATCTGCAAAATTTTGCGGCATAATAACAAAATCATTCGGCTGCCAGCCTGCTGCAATAGCAAGGCCGGCACGACCTTTTGAGATATTATCAATCATTGACCAGTCTTCGGCAATGCGAATAGGGTGATGCAACGGCACCACACAACTGCCCGCACGAATGTGAATATTTTCAGTAATCGCGGCTAATGCTGCACTGGTGACTGACGGATTTGGATATAGCCCACCAAATGAATGAAAATGCCGCTCCGGTGTCCATACCGCTTTAAAATTATTTTTATCACCAAACTTGGCGCTTTCCATTAACAGGCGATACGGATCATCATCGTATTCAGATTCATCGTCTGCCACATTCCAGTAAAACAAACTAAATTCGATATCCTGATCTGGATAAGCCGTACGCGTTTTTTTAGATGATTTACGTTGCGCGTCAGAAAACAGGGCCAGCTCATATCCGCTGGCCAGCGTCCAGAAAATTTCCAGTACGGATATATCAAAAGAAATACTGGTCACTGCCAGCCACACACCATGCGGGTCTGTAATAACACTGTTCATACCATGGAAAAAGTTCGCCACATTTGCATGCTCAACCATCACACCTTTAGGCTTGCCGGTTGAACCCGACGTATAAATGGTATAAGCCAGATGATGGCTGGTGACAGATGTAACTGGATTGGTCTGCGCAAACGAAGCGAGTGAACTTTGAGCGGTGTCAATAAATAACACATTAACAGTCAGGTTATGAAGGTAATCTACATGATCATTTTGAGTAATCACTGCAGCAACCTGTGCATCTTCCAGCATATACTCAATACGATCTTTAGGGTAAGTCGGATCAAGAGGCAAATAAGCCGCACCGGATTTTAACACCCCCAGCATACATACGATCATATCGATTGAACGATCTAATAATACACCGACCAGTTGATCGGGTTTTAAGTTTTTAGAGATAAGATAATGTGCAACCTGATTAGCACGTTGATTTAACTCTTTATAGCTAATCTCAGTACCTGAAAAAGACAGGGCTGTAGCCGCAGGTGTTTTTTCAACCTGTTTTTCAAACAGCTGATGAATACATTGGCTATTGTCATAGTTACTTTCTGTTTGATTCCATTGGTTAATTAATTTTTCGTAATCAGCAGTGGATAATAATGAGGTATCTGCAAGACTTGCCTGTGAATTACTCACTGTATTGTCTAAAAACGAAATAAATAATTTTTGCAGCTGGGCTATTTTATTTGCACTATAACTATGTTCATTAAAATGCCAGACAACTTCCGCAGTCTGAGTATTAATCGCTAAAACCAGATCCGCATCGGTGCAGGAATCTATTTGCTGATTGCTTTGTACTTCAGTAATGACTAGCGTTTTATTAATTGAGTTAAGCTTTAGTTCCGGATGCCGGCTAATTAAATCTTTACAGTAACGCCCATCTTCTGAACTCCGGGCAAGTTTTTGTTCGGTTGAGTCTAAAATATCAGCAACTGCAGCAGCAAAATCAATATCGAATTTAAGCGGTACACATGTCTCTATCATCAGTTTGTTAATTGCATTTTTTTCAGGCTGATAAAAAAACAGATTGAACTCAGACTGACAGGTAAGACGCGCAAAAAACAATGTTAAGTAACTCTGCATTGTTTGCAGACTTTCACCTGATAACTGCGGCGTATTTTGCGATGACGATACATAAGACGACTTGCCTGCACTCTGTGCCTTTTCAGATTCAGTGGATGGCACTAACTGGTTTAATGCTTGTAACTGCTGCAACCAGTTATCTTCATGTTTACAGAAGCTTTCATTAAATTGTGTTAATTCAGCTGCTTTAGCCTGATCAATTACAGGTAATACATCACCTACTTTTATAGATGTTTGCTTTACCAGTTCATTAACACTTATGTTATTTCCCTGACTATCCATAATGCTGGAACATGAGATCACTGCATCTTTAGCGGAAATATCCAACGTAGAATCCAGAGACATAATCTGCCCTGGTTGAGCTGCTGCTGTATTGCAGACAGTTGCCTCATGAATATAAAAAACATTATCGTTTAGTAAAATTTTAGGTAACGAAACAGGATTGGAATAAGGACCGAAGTGTAACGCACGTATGGTTGCATCAATTTTATCAGCATCACATTGCCAGTCTAAAATAGCCATTGCCGGAATACGCTGACAACCGCGGTAAAAAACCGATTCACCGGCATCTTGCGCAAGCCTGGTTAATTTATTATTTGACAAATCCAGCATTAAATCACTAAAACTGGTTAATGCGGCTTCATAACATTTTGCATTTAAAGTGAATGCGGTTTCATTTGATTCAAGTTCAAATTTAACCTGCTTTAATACATGTCCTTCATCTACCGCTTCAGTCATTTCATGCCAGGTAATACCGTGCTCGGTTTCCTGATTGTATATCGCCCATGTCGTGACGTTTAAGCCGGCATAGCCGGGCAGTAAGCCATCATGAAAATTGATTGCGGTATTTTTTGCGAGTTTTAAAACCACAGAGGGTATAATTTTAAGGTGTGTAATACTGAAAATGTAATCAACAGAGCCTAAAGCTATAAGCTGCTTCTGATCGGCAACACTGAATACGCTAAAACCAGAATTATTTGCCCAGTTAATAATTGAAGCATCATCACTAACAACCGCTTTAACTTCTATATTCTGGTCTTTAATAACCTGATAACACTGTATTAATAGTGACTTTCCGCCAAACAGATAACATGTTTTACTCATTTTGATTTCCTATACCACTTTTTATTTTTTAAAGCGCCATTAACTAATATGCCGACACTTTAGTATTTATTATTAATTACTCATCCATTGAACAATTCAGACTGACACAAGCCCTTATTTGCATCAACTTTTTTAGACATAAAACTAAACAAAAGCCAGACATTCCTGAGTAGACCGGCGATATATTCAATGATCTATAACAAATGTGACTTATAGTACTGTATTTTATGAACTTTTTAAACTAATGAACGATTATCATGACGCATAAATTTATCCCTTATGTAGCCCGATTAATGTAAAAATTAGCCGATAAACACATTAGATACAATTTATAATTTAGACTAGATATGAATGATTTTACGTGATTTGCTGGAAAACACAGCGATAAACCAGAGAAGTCACAACAACATTGAGACAAATCAATCGCCCCTGATACTCGCTTTACAAGGGCAATTGAAGAGTGGAATTAAGATGAAACTGAATATGGCCAGCGCTTACTGAATTATTTCAAAACTATCCGCGGTGCCTACAAAAGGCAAATTAGACACGCTTTGAGCATAGGTAATCAGGCCAACATAGACAGAAGCCCCATAACTGGGCGCCCCACCAGGCAACGCACCACCACCTCGAGAATAACCCTCATAAAGCTGCCAGTTATCAGATTGACTGACACCTACAGGTGATTGCCAGTATACCGTCAGAGATCTATTCGAGTTGCCGACAATTCTCAGATCAACCCTGCCTGATGACGCAACGCCCTGACCTGCATCATCAACACTGGAAGACCCATCGACGGTGTTCTTACCTTCAACTGTGAATGATGTACTTCCACGATGACCAACAACAATGTGAGATGAATTTTTACTTGCTAAATCAAGCACGTGCACCTGCACACCAGCAAAGATAAACTGATAGCCATTGGGGGTCGGCGCTGTCTGCGAATCAGACTGAGTACCTATACCGATATTTCTCACAATAACTTCAAATGGAAAACTGACTAATTTAGCGTCAAGACGTCCCTGCACATTATTGTAATGCAGGGTTTTATCACCACTATTATCAACCAGATTCGCTCGATAACGACCATTCACTCTAGCAACATCAGGCAAATCTGTCGCATTGTTTACCGTATAACCAATTAATGCACCGTCACCATCAAACAGGTCAATGTCACTGGCCGCCTGTGTTGCACTTTGTACTAGTAGTGAATCAGCCCGACTAAAGAGAAAACCATCACTTACAGTCAGCGACACAAGGTATTCCCCGTCTTTATCAGCGGTAAACGACGGTGTGGCGATATTAGGATCATCTAACACAGCAATACTGTCGGCCGGTACACTTAACGACCAATCGTAACTCAGGTTATCATTGTTCGGGTCATCACTCGCCCGACCATCTAGATTAACCTTTGCACCTGTCGTTACATTTTGATTTGCACCGGCATCGGCTACTGGTGGACTATTACTTGTCGTTGCGCTAATGACTACAGAATCAAGCTCACTGTTTAACTGACCATCATTAACGATTAAATTAACCACATAATCACCGTCAACATCAGCCGTAAAATTTGTTATTTGAGTGTTTGCTGGTACCAGAGCTGCACCACTAGTCATAGGCCTGGTTGCTAGTACCCAGCTATATGACAGATCATCACCATTCACATCCATACTGCCAATTGCGTTAAGCTCAACATTAGTGCCCGTCGATACACTTTGATTAGCCCCTGCGTCTGCCGTGGGAGCGACATTAGCGGCGCTACTGGTAATTAAGACCGTATCGACCTGACTCATCAGAACACCATCACTAACCGTTAAACTGACCAGATAACTGCCGTCGCTGTCCGCATTAAATGTTGGCGACACCGCACTAGTTGAGCTCAAAACCGCCTGGCTATTTGCAGGCTTCGACAGAACCCAGCTAAAGGTTAAGTTATCTTTATCTGCATCATCACTTTTGCTACCATCCAGCTTAACCTGCGAGCCCGTATTCACCGACTGTGCGGGGCCTGCATCAGCAATTGGCGCGCTATTAGCTGTTGAACTCGTAATAACGACCGTATCACTCGGGCTGGTAAGCAACCCGTCATTAACCGTTAAGGTTGCCACGAATCTGCCATCAACATCAGCCATAAACTCAGGCATAACCGCAGATGAAGAACTTAACGAAGCCTGACTCCCCTCAGGCACAGTCAGCACCCAGTTGAAGCTTAAGTTGTCGACATCCGCATCACTGCTATCACTACCGTCGAGCATAACCGGCACTAATGAGCCGGTAGAAACATTTTGATTAATACCGGCATTTGCTACCGGTGCACTATTTGCTGTTGAACTCACAATAATAACGTTGTCAGCCTCACTTGAAAACTCACCATCATTTACCGTTAAGCTAACAACATAGCGACCATCGCGATCGGCTATAAAAGTGGGTGCTACAGCATTAAGCGAACTCAGAACCGCATTACTACCCTGTGGCTTTTCAAGCAGCCAGCTAAAACTGAGTGTATCCTTATCCGCATCAGTGCTTTCGCTACCATCAAGACGAATCAGGGCCGTAGTAAAGACATTTTGATTAGCCCCGGCATTTGCAACCGGCGCGCTGTTAGCGACAGAACTCACCACGGTAACATAAGATATTGAACTCAATACTCCGTCACTCACTGTCACACTCAACACATATTCGCCACTGACATCAGCGATAAATTCCGGGGTTATTGTTTCATCATTGCGTAAAACTGTGTTGCTGCTTGCAGGGCTTGTAACGAAAACCCAGCGATAAGTTAACCCACTTTGTTTTGGATCTTGACTGTCACTTGCATCGAGTTGAACCAGGGAACCGGTTTTAATGTTTTGGTTACTACCTGCATCTGCCTCAGGCTTCGGGCTCGAAGTAACAGGATCAGTCTCCAACTGCCCTTCACAAGACCAAAGTACAGCAACAAACATCAACAGGAATATTTTATTCCCGATATAAAAAGTAGATTTGAAAGACATAATGATAGATTTTTCGCAGAATTAATGGACAGGAGTAATAACTTTAGTAAAGAACCAGCACTAATAATCAGGTCTGGTTCATTGTTTTGGTGCATTTAGAAAATATCATTCAAAAATCTCTATTGCATCACAAGTACCTACAAATGGCAGATCCTGACTTCCCTGAGCATAAGTAATGAGGCCAACATAAACGGTCGCCCCATAAGTAGGAGCAATTCCCGGCAATCGTCCTCCACCTCTTTTATAGCCTTCATAAAGAACCCAGTTATCTTCACTTTGATCCGGTTGTTGCCAGTATATAGTTATCGTTCTATCAGAATTACCGACAACACGAATATCAGCTCGCCCTAAGGGCACAACATTAGAACCGATATCATCAACCGATGAAGAGCCATTCAAGGTATTTTTACCTTCGATAGTAAATGGCGTACCGCCTCTATGACCGACAACGATATGCGATGAATTACGCGATTCAAGGTCAGGAACATGTATTTGAACACCAGCAAAAATATAACTACTGCCATTGGAGCTATGAGGTATCTGTGAATCCAGCTGTGTCCCTATACCTATATTTCTAGCAATAAATATAAAGGGAAAAGACAGCAGTTTAGCGTCCAGACGACCCTGATCATTTTGATAATGTAAGGTAATATCGTTTGAGTTATCCGTTAAATTAGCCCGATACCGGCCCGAAACTACAGTCACATCGGGCAAACTACTTTCATTGTTAGTAATAAAGCCGAGCAGATTTCCATTAACCGAAAAATCATCGCTTTTTATCGATAATTCAGTTGAATTTGTGCCTCCTCCAGAAACAGAAGGATCGTTATTGTTAACAGACGCATCATCTGAAGAGCCACATGCAACCGAACCCAGAAGATACAATAACAATAGAGAGAATTTTTTCATTTATTGATCTCGTCTTTTCATACATTATTAATATAATTATAACATTCTAAATGACTATCATGCGAAGAATTAAGCATAAGCAACCATCGAAAAAACACACTCATTAAACAAAATGACGATATATTAACTCAATGAATTACATATTCTTCGGCTGTTCATTAATTAAGAGTACAAAAATATCAAAATCAAGCTGCCATCTCTTAACATTTACAAAATCTGCATCTCACCCGTTAATTTAATATAACGGCAAAAATGACTAGTAATTCACATTAGTCATATTTAGAATCCCGGTCTGGCTAGTGGTTCACGTAAATTTGAACCAGCACACAGTTTAACTGGCATTTTAAAACGATAATCCAATCCAGAATTTAAATACATCAAATGACCAACTAAAAAGCATCAAATGAAAATATTTGTAACTAACTCCTTTTTATTAGGTATGGGAAATCTTTCATGAATGCTTTTATATACAAATCCAGGATTTTATTATTAATCGTGTCTTTTCAACTCGTATCATGTGCGGGT
>VAPL010163786.1_pt1 | contig 18495 bp, 13 predicted proteins | sample 3395061 | NCBI WGS metagenome assembly VAPL01 (sample SAMN08290444, study PRJNA428436) | hydrothermal vent metagenome | isolation source: Deep-sea hydrothermal vent chimney 2 | place: Pacific Ocean: Juan De Fuca Ridge | depth 2182 m m | reverse complement strand
GCTTGCTGCTCAGTTCCATCATCATTCAAATTACGTGTATACGAACAGGTGGGGTAATCGGTACAGCCAATAAAACGTCCATTGCGGCCTAATCTAATGGAAAGCTGTTTGCCACATTCGGGACATTCTTCATCAATCGCTTCCTGAGTCACATCTTTACGCTGAACGCTGGCTTCCTTTTCTGCAATCAAATGAGCAAATGGTTTCCAGAAATCATGCATCAACGGTATCCAGTCCTTTTCGCCACGCGCTACTGCATCTAGTTCGTCTTCTAAATTAGCTGTAAAGTTATAATCCACATATTTAGTAAAGTGATCGGTCAGAAATTTATTGACGATTCTGCCTACATCTGTGGGATAAAATCGTTTAGTTTCCAGAGTGACATATTCCCTGTTTTGCAGGGTAGAAATAATAGCTGCATAAGTTGAAGGGCGGCCAATGCCATGTTCTTCCAGTGCCTTGACTAAACTGGCCTCGCCATAGCGTGGTGGTGGCTCGGTAAAATGTTGTGTGGCAAGAATTTCTTTAAGAGGAACCGGACGACCTTCTTGCATTGGCGGAAGAAAGCTTTCTTTATTATCATCAGCGTCTTTATTATCATCTTTACCTTCCAGATAAACAGCCATAAATCCCGGTTTGGCAATAGTAGAACCTGAGGCTCTAAACATATTGTCTTTACTGCCACAACTTAAATCAACAGCAACCTGATTCAGTGTGGCATGAACCATCTGACACGCCACTGTTCGTTTCCAGATTAATTCATACAATTTGTATTGATCATTAGTCAGGTTTTTTTTAATTTTTTCAGGTAAATTAAAGGCCGACGTCGGTCTTATGGCTTCATGTGCTTCCTGTGCATTTTTTGCCTTTGTTTTAAATGATCGTGGTTCTTTAGGCACATTTTCTTTGCCGTACTTTTCCGCAATCAGTTCCCTGATTTGTACGAGTGCTTCGTCAGACAGATTCACCGAGTCAGTACGCATATAGCTTATTAAACCCGCTGTTTCTCCATTAACTTCAATGCCTTCATAAAGCTGTTGAGCCACCATCATGGTTTTCTTGGTGGTAAAACCCAGTTTTCTGGAGGCTTCTTGTTGCAGTGTGGAAGTAATAAAAGGTGCCGCTGGATTGCGTTTGCGTTGTTTTTTCTCCAGCTTTTCAACAACTAATTGCCCATCCGCTGCATTAATCAGCGTATGTTTTACTTTTTCGGCACGCGTTTCGTCGACAATGCTAAATTGATTAAGTTTTTCCCCTTCAAAATGGGTTAGTTTTGCCTTAAAAGATTGTCCCTCCGTATTAAGTTCCGCAGTATGTGACCAGTATTCACGTTTAATAAAGGCTTCAATTTCAAGCTCGCGCTCAACTATCATTCTTAAGGCAGGGCTTTGTACTCGCCCTGCTGACAGTCCTCGACGGATTTTTTTCCACAATAAGGGCGATAAATTGAATCCCACCAAATAGTCTAAAGCACGCCGTGCCTGCTGAGCATTAACCATGTTAATGGAGAGTTCAGTCGGGTTTGCAATGGCCTCTGTAACAGCTTTTTTAGTAATCTCATGAAAAACCACGCGTTTCACATTTTTATTTTTTAATGCTTTTTTTGCTTTTAAATACTCAAAAACATGCCATGAAATGGCCTCCCCCTCTCTATCCGGGTCAGTCGCAAGATAAAGTGTTTCCGCTTTTTTAACTGATTTGCTGATTTCCTGTAAATGCCGCTGATTACGCTCAATCAGCTGGTATTTCATAGCAAAATCATTCTCCGTATCTACTGCGCCTTCTTTTGGAATCAGGTCTCTTACATGCCCATAGGATGCTAATACCTGAAAATCTTTTCCCAGATATTTTTCTATTGTCTTGCACTTGGCGGGTGACTCTACAATGACAAGGTTTTTACTCATTTTTTTATACGATTAATGTAAAAGTGCTGGGGTTAATTCGTAAACGATATCTTCCATTCTTGAAAAAGCAATATCATCATCTGTCTGACTCAGTAAAACCATTAATACCGTCCATTTTAATTCATCTAAGGATAGCATTTCATTTTCCAGAGCCATAGCCCTATCTATAACAATTTCACGTGTCGATGCCGTTAAAATAGCGCTATGTTCCAGAAAAAGTAAAAAATCACGACATTCTATATCCAGTTTTTGTTCTTCTTGCGCACTAAAAATACGAAATGCTGAGGTAACAACGGGAATAATATCGCTTTGATCTGTCAATGTTTCCAGCCAGTCAAAAGCACTATTTACTTCTGATGCCCTAAAACCGGCTTGAAGTAATTCAGTTTTAATACCTTCACTGTCAGGTAGTAAATCTATGTCATCATCTAAATAATTTTCAAACAGATAAATGAGGACATCAAATATATTTTCTTTCATTATGACCTTTTTATTTATTTCGGATATAACCCCCTGCTACTGTTGCTATGGAGCCTTGCAGCTCAAGCATAAGTAACATGGATGATATTACTTCCACTGTATATCCTGATTCTTGTACCAGCCAATCTATGGATGTGGGGCTAAACATTATGAGATTCAATAGATTTTGCTGCTCCAGGTCAAGTGTTGATTGTAAATTTTCTTCGGTTTTTTCTTCAGGCTGTTGATTATATTCACCTAATTCATCAAAAATATCTTGAGTACTTTCGACAAGCTTGGCTCCTTCTTTTATCAAAGCATTACAACCGCGCGCTAAAGGGTCATGAATAGAGCCTGGAATGGCAAAAACTTCTCGATTGGCTTCCAGAGCCATTCTGGCTGTTATTAAGGAGCCACTTCGTTTAGCGGCTTCTACGACTAATAAGCCTATACAAAGGCCACTAATTATTCGGTTCCTACGCGGAAAATGGTGTGCATGAGCCGCTGTTCCGGGGGGAAATTCAGAAATCAGAGCACCGGTATTGGCAATATCTGTAGCTAACTTTTTGTTCCGAGCCGGATAAACCCTGTCTAAACCCGTTCCGGCTACGGCTATGGTGTATCCCTCAGCATTTAATGCGCCTTGGTGCCCTGCAGCATCAATACCTAAAGCCAGGCCACTACTTATCACAAAACCAGAATGAGCTAAGGATTTTGCAAATGCCGTAGCTGTCTGCTTGCCTAAAACAGATGGATTACGACTTCCGACAATAGCTATTTGAGGTTGAGATAAAATTGCTGGATTGCCCCTTACAAAAAGTAAAGGCGGTGGATTATCTATTTCCTTTAACTGACGTGGATATAGACTGTCATCGATAGTTATAACATGATTATCTTGCTGCTCCAGCCAAGCTATGTCATGTTCAATCAGCGACCAGTCAGGTGCTTTTATAAAATCAATACTCTGCTCTTTTAAACCTATTGCACTCAGCTGACTATATGATTGCTTAAATAACTGCTCAGGTTGAAAAAAAACTAGCGTTTTTAAAAATGTTTTACCGCCTACAGAGGGGGCTCTTAATAATAAAAGCCAGTATTTAAGCGAGTGCATTGTAGCTGTCATCGCAGTTGATGATCAGTTGGTACGGAAGAAATTAACACACTCCAGAGAGAATATTATAAAGGTTTAAGGAGTTTGTACACGGTCAAGTAAATGAATCGCTTGTGTCGCTTCAATAACCAGTGCATAACTGAGCCGTTCAAATGGGCGAAAAACCATCAATAATCCTGCTAATTCATCGGGTAATCTGACCGCTTTATCTTTTTCCTCACTATAAGTATCCGCAATTAATTTTCCTCGCTGATAAATATCAAGTGTATGGCCTGTTTCCAGCCCATCCGCCAAACCTTTGTCAATCACAACAATATTATGCTGTCCAATTTGAGAGACACCATCAAGGACACTAATTATGCTACCAGAAATTAGTTTTTCAGGTGGATGTGGAAAATAATTTAAAGCTAATTCACCTTTATCACTGACCATAAGCCTCTCACCTTTCAATATTTCGCGATTCGACTTTATAATACTGAGAGTTGCAGGATCACCTGCCTTTTCTATGGTAGCATCGGCAACATATTGTGCTTCATAACCTAAAACTTCATGGCTTTCCGGACTGATATAAACTTCGCCTTCACGATAAATGGTGTAACTAAGACTTTCTGGTGCAATAATGGACTTAACATAAATTCTATCTCCCGCACCAGCTACAATGTGTTCCCCTGCAAAACCAATAACATAAGGGGATTCAGCTAATTCTTTATGATCTACTATCTTTGGGGATATCAAAAATTGCGAAATAGCATCAGTAGGAATAATTTTAGTGCTTTCTACAATAGAAGATGTTCTTATCCGTGGTTTTAGATCTGCAATTCTATGTCGACTTAATTGTGGCTTACCGTCAATTATAGAAAAGTACAAAGTATCCCCAGCATAAACCAAATCCGGGTTTTCTATTTTAGTATTATTCTCCCATAATAACGGCCACTGTCCTGGGTTTTCCAGAAATTGACTGGCAATATCCCATAGCGTATCCTCTTTCTTCACAGTATATTGATCAGGATGTCCAGGTTTTATCAGAATAGTTTCTGCCCAGCTATTGACACTAAAAACTAAAAAAAACACAAAGCTTACAGTTTTTCGAAAAACCATGAGTAACACCCTTTATAATTAAGTTCTATACTTCGCACGGTTACAATTGCGGAATTTATAGCGAGCTGATTTTGGACGAGAGCAAGGCGCTGAAACAGGCTCATAGCAAGCTATGTAACTGTTTCATCAACGCCGCTATCGGCATAAAATAAGCCGTTAGAAATCCGCAACCGTGGATACACGAAGTATATCTAAGAACCTGTTATAGATCCACTGCAACAATAGGCCTAACAGGCTTTAAGACAATTTGACGAAAAACAATCCCTTGCCTTAGGGACGTTCACGAAATAACTTCGACAACTCGCTGGTCTTTTTATCCGTCTTCTGCGTTGTACAAATAGTTGCGTAGCTTGCTATGGTCGCAATCAGCATCCTGTTTCAAGCGACACTAATACATCTATGTATGTCGCGCCTATTTGTACGCCTTGAATACGAATAAAAACTCTTCGCCAGTGGCCAAACTTATTCCTGTATGTTCCTTACCTTCTTATTTTATCAAATTGGCTACATCTAAAGTTTAGATGAATTCAAATAGAATTCCAGGTCAATCCCTAAATTACAAATATCTCATTATTTATCGTTCTCATACAATGCATCACATCCACTACTTTCCATATAATGCTTTTAAAACGCATAACTTAAGAGCAGGAAGAGATAATTTAATATAAAAGACGTATTCAGGAACGTGAAATACGAAGTAACCTTGCTTACCACAAGCTGAATAATCGTCGCGACTGGTAGACTTATAAATGCTGTTTACCGCGCAAAAAGAAAGGATAAACAGCTTATTTTTTAGCTTTATTCGTCAGTTTTTTACTTAACTGAGTATAATCAGCTTTCAATTTTAAAATCTGTAGCAAAGCGACTAAATAACCAATTACAATGCCGGCAATTAATTCAATGGTTAAGGCTATTGTTAAAGGCAATTTCAGGGAAGTGAAACCCAGATAAATTTGTACTGAATGGAAATTCTGTACTGAAAAAATCACAGCGATAAGAAAAACACCTATAAACAAAATGAGTGTAATTATTTTCATTACTAACTGTAAATTAAGCTACTGTTTAAACTAATCAACTATTCTACATTTTCCACGAGAAGAATCTACCCTGTCTCGCAATTCTTTCCCTGGCTTAAAATGAGGAACATATTTTGCGGTTAATGAAACAGCCTCTCCCGTTTTTGGGTTTCGCCCCATACGCGGTGCCCGATGATGTAAGGAGAAACTACCAAAGCCTCTAATCTCAATTCTATCACCCGATGCCAGCGTTTCGCTCATTTGCTCAATAACACAATTCACAGCCAGCTCAACATCTTTATAAACAAGATGAGGAAGTTGCCCTGCTAAAGTCTCAATTAGTTCTGATTTTGTCACATTTTTTCCTCAAAAAAAGGGGGTGCTCTATACATATATCACACCCCTTTTCAATAATGTTTATTTTTCCAGTTGCTTAAAGAGATCACCTAAAGTAGCCGAAGTAGGATTAGACTGTTGAGAAAAATCTTTTAAAGCACCAGCTTCTTCATCATTATCTTTCGCTTTGATTGATAATGAAATAGATTTGGTTTTTTTGTCAACACCAACAAATTTCGCTTCAATTACTTCCCCTTCTTTTAACAAGGTACGAGCATCTTCTACGCGATCCCGTTGTATTTCTGAGGCGCGAATATAACCGTCTATATTCTCAGCTAGCTCTACAACAGCACCTTTAGCATCTACTGATTTGACCGTTCCTTTAACTAAACTTCCTTTATCATGTAGAGCTACGTAATTTTGGAATGGATCTTGTTCCAGTTGTTTAATCCCAAGAGAGATACGTTCGCGCTCTGAGTCAACTGCAATAATTATAGTCTCTACTTCATCTCCACGTTTATACTGACGAATTGCTTCATCGTCATTTTCATTCCAGGTAATGTCAGAAGTATGTACCAAACCATCAATACCGCCTTCCAGTCCAATAAAGACACCAAAATCGGTAATTGATTTAATTTTTCCGGTGATTTTATCACCTTTATTATGGGTCGCTGCAAATTCATCCCAAGGATTAGTACAGCATTGTTTCATACCTAAAGAAATACGACGACGTTCTTCGTCAATTTCCAAAACCATGACTTCAACAGCATCACCCAGCTGTACAACTTTAGAAGGGTTCACATTTTTATTAGTCCAGTCCATTTCTGAAACGTGAACCAAGCCTTCAACGCCTTCTTCAATCTCAACAAAACAACCGTAATCAGTTAAATTGTTTACTTTACCATGTACACGGGTTGCTGCTGGATAACGCTCAGCAATTGCTTTCCAGGGGTCTTCACCCATTTGTTTCATACCTAATGAAACACGGGTTTTTTCTTTGTCAAATTTAAGAACTTTAACTTCAATTTCCTGACCGATCTCGACACATTCAGAAGGGTGCCGCACACGACGCCATGCCATATCAGTAATGTGTAACAAGCCATCCACGCCACCTAAGTCAATAAATGCACCGTAATCAGTAAGATTTTTGACAATACCTTTAACTGTTGCACCATCTTCCAAAGTTTTTAATAACTCTTCTCTTTCTGCACTGTACTCTTTTTCTACTACTGCGCGGCGAGATAAAACAACATTATTGCGTTTTTGGTCAATTTTGATAACTTTAAATTCAAGGTCACGGCCTTCCAGAAAAGTAGTATCTCTAATCGGACGAACATCAACCAGTGAACCTGGTAAAAAGGCGCGTAAGGCACCGACAGCAACAGTAAAACCACCACGGACTTTACCGTTAATACGGCCTACAATAGTTTCTTCACCCTCGAAAGCTTTTTCAAGTTCACCCCAGGCTCTGTTTTTCTTGGCTTTATCACGAGAAAGCAGTGTTGACCCCAAGCCATCTTCAAATAAATCCAGTGCTACTTCAATTTCATCACCTACTTCGACTTCCAAGTCTCCGTCTGCATTTAGAAATTGCCATTTTGGAATCACACCTTCTGATTTTGCCTGTGCACTGACAGTGACAAAATCATTGTCGATATCGACTACAACACCAATTAACATAGCACCAGGTCGCATTTCTACCCGGGCTAAACTTTCTTCAAATAATTCAGCAAAGCTCTCGCTCATTCTTTTCTTTCCCGCACTTGTTTAAAAACCACTTAATCTGTTACTGTTAATCAAGAGGTCAACAAGTTCTTACATTAAAGTTAAAATTAAAACCAACATTTTTATAAAAAAACATGATGGTCACCAAAAACAGGCCTTTAGTACATCGTCTAAGTTATTTTGACGTATTTAGCCCTCTCCAAAGGAGAGGCTTGGGTGAGAGGGATCAAATAATTTCTCTACTCCTCTTTCTTTTAAGCTCGAATAACAAAAGAGCTTAAAAGCAATTTGAAGAAGAGACTTTTTTATTATCTCCTCACCCAACCCTCCCCATCAAGGGAGGGCTAATCTAGCCATCAACAAAACTATTGATAGTGACTAGGACAAGACCCAATCTAACACTTCCTGAATCACCTCTTCTACAGATAATTCAGAAGAATCTATATAAAGCGCATCTTCTGCCTTTTTTAAAGGGGCAGTGGCTCGCTGCTGATCTCTGCGATCACGAAACTCAATCTCTTTAGTTATCTCTAATAGGTTAGCATTAATTCCTTTTTCTATCAACTGTTTATATCGCCTCTTCCCTCTTTCTTCCGCGCTAGCGGTTAAATAGACCTTTTTTTCCGCATTCTTAAAAACAACAGTACCCATATCTCTGCCATCAGCCACCAGCCCCGGGTCTTTTTTAAAGTCTTGCTGTTTTTGTAGCAAGACAGCCCTTACATCAGGGTATGTTGCTATTATTGATGCAGTGTTTCCTGTGGTTTCAGTTGCTAATTCCGGGGTAATATCCACCCCATCCAGTTTTACAATTAATTCTTCCCCGCATTCAAATTCTAAGCGCATAGCTTGTGCTATTTTAACCACTGCAGCTACATCACTAATATCTACCTTGTGATTATTTGTGGCAATAGCCAAGGCTCTATAGATTGAACCACTATCCAGATAAGCCCAGCCTAAACGCTTGGCAACTGCTCTACTCACTGTTCCTTTGCCCGCTCCGCTTGGGCCGTCAATAGTTAAAACAGGAATATTCATGTCAATTTCAACCCAAGCTGTTTCGCTAAATCGCGAAATTCAGGAAATGAAGTATTAACATTTTCACAATCATGAACTTTTATAGGCGCTGTTGCTCTTAATCCTGCAATAGAAAAAGACATGGCTATACGGTGATCACCATGAGAAATGACTTCACCACCGCCAATGGAATCCCTTGTTTTACCCTGAATGACCATGCCATCTTCAGTAACTTCTGTATCGACCCCCAAGCTTTTCAAACCATCAGCCATTACCTGAATACGATCACATTCTTTTACTCTCAACTCCTTGGCACCCGTCAACTTAGTTTGTCCTTGTGCACAAGCCGCTGCTATAAATAAAACGGGGAACTCATCAATAGCTAAGGGTACAAGTTCCTCTGGAATATCAATTCCTTTTAACTCACTGGAGACTACATGCAAATCAGCAACCGGCTCTCCACCGACTGTACGTTCATTTAATACTTCAATGTTAGCACCCATTAAACGTAAAATATCAATAACTCCGGTACGTGTTGGATTAATGCCGACATGCTTTAAAGTCACATCTGAATTTTCTGCAATAGAAGCACCGACTAAAAAGAAAGCAGCAGATGAAATCTCACTGCGCACATCAATATCACAAGCAGTTAATTTTCCTTTTGAATTAATCCGGGCTTTATTAGCCTCTCGCTGTACAGGATAGCCAAAACCATTGAGCATCCTTTCGGTATGATCCCGAGTTGGAGCAGGCTCAGTCACCGTTGTTTCACCTTCAGCATACATACCGGCTAACAATAAACAGGATTTAACCTGGGCACTGGCCATAGGCATATCGTAATTGATTGCTTTTAACGAATTTGTTCCGCTAATATGCAAAGGGGCAGTACCATCATTTTGCGTTTTAATGTTTGCACCCATACTAGCTAATGGTTCAGTCACTCTTTTCATGGGTCGAGAGGACAATGATTCATCACCCGTCAACACGGTATTAAATGATTGTCCTGCCAACAAACCACTTAACAAGCGCATGGAAGTACCCGAGTTACCTAAATACAAAGGCTCTTTGGGTTCTTGTAAACCGTGTTTACCGACCCCGTGTATGGTCACCTCATTTTTTTCCGGCCCTTCAATAGTCACACCCATGGCACGAAATGCCTGTAAAGTCGCTAAAGCATCTTCTGCATTTAAAAAACCGGTAACATGAGTCACCCCTTCTGCCAGAGAGCCCAGCATGATAGAACGATGAGACATTGATTTATCACCGGGTACGCGAATTTCTCCACGTAGACTACCGCCGGGTTGAATAGTAAATGTAATTGCTTGGGACATAGAATAATTAAATTGCTTAAGAAAACGCTGCCTGGCTTGATTGGCATAGCTAAAAGATTGATGAATTTGCTGGCGTTGATTATTGCTCAGCATCTGCTCCATCTCTGCCAGTTTAAATTGTAATTGTTGGATCAGGGGAATAAGCTCTTGTTTATTTGCCATACAAATATCCAGCCACATGGTCGGGTCACTGGAGGCAATACGGGTGAAATCTTTAAAGCCACCGGCTGCGTATTTAAAGATTTCTACCGTCTCATCTTTTTTACCTAATAAATCCACCAAAGCAAAGGCAAGAATATGGGGTAAATGACTAGTTGCAGCTAACACCGCATCATGATGTTGCACATCCATTGCAGAGACCTGAGCACCTATTTTTGTCCAAAACGCGGTAATTTTAGTTAAAGCATTGGCAGATGAAGACTGAACAGGCGTAACAATAACGCGCTTATTAGTAAATAGATCAGCTTTTGCAGCTTCTACACCACTTTTTTCTGCCCCTGCAATCGGATGTGCAGCTATAAAATTAGCGGGAACCTCAGAAAAAACGGCTCTAGCCGAATCTAAGACACTGCCTTTGGTACTACCTGCATCGCTGTATAGGGTGTGTTCATTCCAGAAAGGTTTAAGCATTCTGAACATTTGCTCCATAACACCCACGGGAGTACAAATAATCACACAATCTGCATCTTTAACCGCTGCTTCAATATCTAGATAAAATTCATCGATTACACCCAGTTCTTTGGCTCTGGATAAATTATTAATTCCACTTCGCCGACCATAGGCAACAATATTATTTGCTAAGCCCTGCTCTCTTGCAGCTCTGGCAATAGAACCGCCAATTAAGCCAATTCCAATAATGCAAATTTTATTGAACATCAATCAGCCCAACTCACTGAGAACACCCTTTAAGGCAGTAATAAAAAACAGATTCTCATCTTCGGTACCCATACTTATTCTTAAATGATTAGGCATTTCATAATTGGCGACCGGGCGTACAATAACGCCTTTTTTTAATAAGCTTTCATAAATAGGCATTGCTGCTTGCCTCATATCTACTGAGACAAAATTACCTGACGAGGGAATCCACGACAAGCCCAGCCCGGTAAAAGCCTGGGTCAATTGCTGCATACCCTGCTTATTCAAAGCAATAGTTTTTATTAAATATTCCTCATCGGTTAACGCAGCTTCAGCCGCCGCCAATGCCATACTATTATTATTAAAGGGCTGCCTGACACGATTTAATAAATCAGCCATTTCAGCCGATGAAAAACTATAGCCCACACGCAAGCCAGCCAAACCATAAGCTTTAGAAAAGGTACGCGTTATTATTAAGTTGGGAAATTTCTCAAGCCATACAATGGAATTTGCTCGCTTGTCTTCAGCAACAAATTCATAATAGGCTTCATCCAAAACACAAATCACTGATTCAGGTAAAGCTGCAATAAATGCTTCCAGATCTTTTTCTGCTAACAAAGTGCCTGTTGGATTATTGGGATTAGCAATAAACACCAGTCGAGTCTTGTCATTAATGCTATTCAACATAGCATTCAAATCATGACCATAATCCAATGCCTTCACAACACAGGCTGTTGCGCCCACAGCCTGAGTTACCAAAGGATAGACTGCAAAAGCATGTTGTGAGAAAACCACCTCATGTGCTGGCGTTAAAAAAGTACGAGCCACTAATTCTAAAATTTCATTAGAGCCATTACCTAGTGTGATTTGTGAGCTAGCCAACTGATGCTTTTCAGCCAGCGCTTGTTTTAAAGCAAAACCATTACCATCAGGATAGCGCGATAATTCAGCCACTGTATTTTGAATGGCCTGCTGTACTTTTGTACCAGGCCCTAAAGGGTTTTCATTGGAAGCCAATTTTACGATATGACTTAAACCCAATTCCCGCTCTAACTCTTCAATGGATTTTCCTGGAGTATAAGGTATCAACTGTTGTACGCCTGAAACGGCAAGTTTAAAAATTGATTGCATCAGATCACTGCTTTTGGATAAGAGCCCAGTATATTTAAAAAATTAACATTCTTCTTTAACTGTTTCAGCGCATTTTTTACATCACTATCATCTTTATGGCCTTTAATATCAATAAAGAAAACATAGTCCCACAAGCCCTGTTTTGAAGGTCGCGATTCTATATAAGACAAGCTTATCCCATAGTGTGCAAAAGGCTCAAGAATTTGATGTAAGGTACCGGCTCGATTCCCTGTTGAAACCAGAAGTGAAGTTTTATCTAGCCCCGTGGATACTGGCTCTTGTTGGCCAATAATAATAAAACGGGTGGTATTATCATGGCTGTCTTCTATATTGCTTTTTAGAACATTCAGCTTATACAGATCCGCAGCCACTTCACCAGCAATAGCCATTTTGTACTGACTATCAGCCGCTAAACGAGCGGCTTCGGCATTACTGTTAACCGGCGTTCTAATGACATCGGGCAAATGCACGTCCAACCATTTTCGGCACTGCGCCAAACCTTGTTGATGAGAAAAAACCTCGGTTATATCATTTAAACTCTTAGCATGCCCCATCAAATTATGATGCACCCGGATTTCAACTTCACCACAGATTTTTAAAGGTGAGACAATAAATCGATCTAGCGTGTGGGTGATGACACCTTCTGTAGAATTTTCTACCGGCACTACACCAAATTGACAGAGCTGGTTTTCTACCTCAGTGAATATTTCATCAATGGTGGCGATAGGATTTGATTGTATTTCCTGGCCAAAGTGCTTAAATGTAGCCTGTTGCGTAAAGGTGCCTTCCGGCCCTAAAAAAGCAATCTTTAATGGTTTTTCCAAAGCCAGGCAAGACGACATTAATTCTCTAAAAAAACGTATCGTTGTTTCGTCAGAAAGAGGCCCCGGGTTTAAATCTTTAATTCGGCGTAATACCCGAGCTTCACGATCTGGTCGGTAAAAAGTGCCTGTTTCACCACTGGCTATTTTTGTTTTGGCAACTTCCAGAGCATATGATGCACGCTGATTGATCAATTGTAGTATTTCACTGTCAATTGCATCAATTTTATCTCGCAATTCTGGAAGGGGAATAATATCAGCCATTTTATATTTATCTTGAAAATAACTTAAGCGTAAATTGGTTAAGTGTCAGCACAATCCGACATCAATATAAAACGGTGGATTACGCTATTGCTAATCCACCTCATAATATCAGCCATGTGTCCGTTCGAATTCTTGCATAAAGCCAATCAATGCATCTACACCCGCTTCCGGCATGGCATTATAGATACTGGCACGCATACCACCTACTGCTCGATGCCCTTTTAATGCACCCAGTCCATTCTTATCCGCCATTTCTAAAAATGCTTTATCCAGCTCGGCATTCGCCAGCACAAAAGGCACATTCATTCGGGAGCGGTAGGCTTTAGCAACAGGATTTGAATAGAGTGAAGATGAATCAATGGCCTGATAAAGCTTATCCGCTTTATCCTGATTATGCTTTTGCATTGCTGCAACACCACCTTCTTGTTTAATCCATTTCAAAACCAACCCTACTAAATACCAGTTGAAGGTTGCCGGCGTGTTTAGCATAGAGTCAGTTTTATCTTGCTGTGCATAATCAAACACAGAAGGTATCTGCTTATCTGCATGCCCTACCAAATCATCACGCACAATAACGATAGTTACACCGGAAGGCCCCATGTTTTTTTGCGAGCCAGCATAAATAATACCAAATTTACTGACATCAATAGCGCGTGACAAAATATTAGATGACATATCGCAAACCAGTGGTAAATCGAAGGCAGGTACGTCCTGAAATTCAACACCGTGAATGGTTTCATTATCCGTATAATGCAAATAAGCTGCTTGCTCATCTACATCCCACTCGGAATAATCAAGAATAGTCGTAAAATTCGATGCCCCTGAGTCTGCACTAACAAGCACATTACAGTATTTCTGTGCTTCTTTTATAGCCTTTTTAGACCATGCGCCGGTATTTACATAACAGGCCTTGTCTTTTCCTTTAAGTATATTTTGCGGGATAAAAGCAAATTGTCCTGATGCCCCACCTTGTAAAAACAAAACTTTATAATTATCGGGTATATTCAGAAGCTCAATCAAATCATTTTTCAAAGCTTCTGCAACAGACTTGAATTCTTTACCACGGTGACTCATTTCCATCACCGACATACCGGTACCGTTCCAGTCTAATAATTCTTCCTGGGCTTTTAATAAAACGGCTTCGGGTAAGGTAGACGGGCCTGCACTAAAATTAAAAATTCTACTCATTTTTACTCTTCTTCTCCTGAATTATCTGCTTGTTTATTTTGTTCTGTGTTGACTTCTGTGTTGTCCAGACCGTCTTCACCTGCTGGCGACTGTATTTCACCATCAATTTCTTCATCATCATCTGGCAAACCATCAACCCGATCAACTCCGACTACTTTTTCATTTTTATCCAGGCGAATAACACGCACACCCTGGGTATTCCGGCCAACAATAGAGATTTCATCCACTTTGGTTCTAACCAGGATACCGCCACTGGTTATGATCATAATTTCATCACTATCATTTACCAGCGTTGCCCCCACTACGGCACCATTACGTCCTGCTGTCTGAATGGCAATCATACCTTGCCCACCCCGTTTATGTCGGGTAAACTCTGCTAGTTTTGTTCTTTTTCCATAACCATTTTCGGTGGTATTCAAAATGGTTCCTTCGCTGGCGATAATCAAAGAAATGACTTTTTGATCCTCTTTTAAGCGAATACCTCGCACTCCTTTTGCAGTACGCCCCATAGAACGCACATCGGTTTCATTAAAACAATTAGCCTTGCCGGCACTACTGAATAACAATACGTTTTGTTGCCCATCGGTAACTGCCACACCCACCAGTGTGTCATCATCACGCAAATCAATGGCTATTTTGCCATTGGCACGCTGTCTTTCAAATTCTTTTAAGGGCGTTTTCTTGACCGTACCTGTAGCTGTTGCCATAAAGATAAACTTGTCTTCCGTGTATTCACGTACGGTTAACATGGCATTAATTTTTTCACCTTTCTCTAAAGGTAATAAATTAACAAAGGGTTTGCCACGTGAGCCACGACTGGCCACTGGCAAATGAAATACTTTTAACCAATAAACCTTACCCGATGAAGAGAAACACAAAATAGTATCGTGGGTATTGGCAATAATCAGTTTTTCGACAAAATCTTTTTCTTTGGTAGCCGTTGCCGACTTACCTCGTCCACCTCTACGCTGGGATTTGTAGTCGGTTAAAGGTTGCGACTTAACATAACCCTCATGAGACATAGTCACTACCATATCTTCTTCGGTAATTAAGTCTTCAGCCGATAAGTTCAAATGATCCTGTAGAATTTCTGTGCGACGATCATCTGAATACTTTTCTTTAATTTCGACTAATTCTTCATGAATTATTTCCATTAAGCGAATATCACTGCCTAGAATTTCCAGATAACCATCAATTAATTCGAGTAATTCCTGGTACTCTTTAACTATCTTTTCTTGTTCAAGTCCGGTTAAACGATGTAAACGTAAATCCAGAATCGCTTGTGCCTGTGCTTCAGACAGTTTATACAAATTATCATGTGCACCAAATTCAACCGACAAGCTTTCAGGTCGGGTACGATCCGCATCTGCATTTTCCAATAAAACAGCAACTAATCCTAAGTCCCAATCTTTAGCTAATAAACCTTGTTTTGCTTCCGCCGGATTAGCTGATGATTTGATCAACTCAATCATTTCATCAATATTAGCCAAGGCAATAGCCAAACCTTCTAATACATGCGCTCTATCACGTGCTTTTCGTAACAGATATATAGTTCTACGGGTAACAATTTCACGGCGATGATTGATAAAAGCGACCAGAATATCTTTGAGATTCATACAATAAGGCCGGCCTTCACGAATAGCCACCATATTGATACCAAACACAGTTTGTAATTGTGTTTGTTTATAAAGGTTATTCAGTACCACCTCAGGCACCTCACCTCTGCGCAGTTCAATCACCATGCGCATACCGTCTTTATCCGATTCATCGCGCAAACCACTGATGCCTTCAAGCCTGGCATCCTTAACCATTTCGGCTATTTTTTCCAGTAATCGTGCTTTATTTACCTGATAAGGTAATTCATCGACAATAATCGAGTGGCGCCCTTCTCCTCTTTCTTCAAAATGACAACGCGAACGCAAATGAATCCTGCCTCGTCCTGTCATATAAGCTTCATGAATCCCCGAGGCCCCGTTAATAAAACCCGCCGTTGGAAAGTCAGGCCCTGGTATATATTGCATTAAATCAGTAATACTACTTTCTGGATTATCAATTAATGCCAAACAGGCACTTACCACTTCAGACAGATTATGCGGTGGTATATTTGTTGCCATACCTACTGCTATTCCAGAAGAGCCATTGACCAGCAAAGTAGGCAAGCGCGTAGGCATAACCGAAGGTTCTGACTCCGACTCATCATAATTAGCAACAAAATCAACCGTTTCTTTATCAAGATCGGCTAATATTTCATGGGCAATTTTAGCCATGCGCACTTCGGTGTACCGCATAGCTGCCGGTGAGTCACCATCAACGGAGCCAAAGTTACCTTGACCATCAATTAACATATAGCGCATGGCAAAAGGTTGCGCCATACGGACAATGGTGTCATAAACTGCAGTATCACCATGAGGATGGTATTTACCAATCACATCCCCTACCACACGCGCTGATTTTTTATAGGCCTTGTTCCAGTCATTACCTAACACGCTCATGGCATATAAAACGCGTCTATGGACAGGCTTAAGCCCATCTCTAACATCAGGAAGCGCTCGACCGACAATAACACTCATTGAATAATCGAGATAAGATTGCTTCATCTCATCTTCGAGATTAACAGGAATAATTTCTTTAGCGAATTCTGACATTGATCCGTTTGTTTATATTTATGCGAACAGCATATATTCCTTCGGAACAGCTCATAAACTATTGCAATCCTTTCATGAGATATTACTTAGGTGAAAATTTTTCTATTATAGCAAATATATGAAGATAATAGAAAAAAGCTTAGCCTAAAATTTTTGCCAAGCCAATATAAAGAGCTTTATTTAAAAAGCTTTTTTAAGCAATTTTCTAGCCTCAAGCATGAGATATTTCTTTTTTGATTTACCTTATGAGTATCTTCCCTTACAATTCATCTGTGGTTCACAAAGGAGTGAAAACTTAATAGTATCATCTTGCCTTGTCTTTTTTGCTCGCCTTCCAGGCGGTAGTAACAATTGTGCAACTTGCTATACGCCTATTATTACGCTTTGAACATAAATAAAAATACATCAGGCTTTTGCATACTATTAATCCTCACACCTAACAATAAAAAAAACTGGGTACAAAGAAAGTGAAACCCAATATATTGTAAAGTGGCTTAGCTCCCATTTTATTTGCTACCACTTCATTTTTAATGCTACCCACAAAATATTTGGAGATACTATGTTTAAAATTCGTTTACTGGTTACTGCTTTAGCTTTTGCCAGTTCTACCTCTATTGTTTTGGCTCAGGCTCTACCAACAAAAGCACCTGCACCAGCTAACAACCCAACAACTGCACAGAAAGTTACTTTAGGGCAAATTCTTTTTCATGACCCTCGTATGTCGTCATCGGGTACAGTTTCCTGCGCTTCTTGCCATAACACCATGCTAGGCGGTGAAGATAATCGTGGCGGCTCTGTGGGGGTAGGCGGCCAGGTTGGTGGACGTAGTGCTCCTACTGTATGGAATGCAGCTTTTAATGACGTTCAGTTTTGGGACGGCCGCGCTGCAAGCCTGGAAGATCAGGCGGCTGGCCCTGTCACCAATCCTATTGAAATGGGTATGAAAAACTGGGATGACGTAGTTACCCGCCTAAAGAGTATTGAAGGCTATCAGGCATTGTTTGAAAAAGCTTTTGGTAAAGACTCTATTTCTAAAGACAATACCACCAAAGCAATCGCTGCTTATGAAAGAACATTAATTACACCCAATAGTCCTTTTGATAAGTATGTTAAAGGTAATAAAAGTGCAATGACTGGGCAACAGATTCGAGGCATGAATCTGGCAATTGAGTCAGGTTGCACCGGTTGTCATAGCGGCCCTGCATTTAATGGACCAGGCACATTTCAAAAATTTCCTGTGATTAGCAACGGTTCGATTGTGGCACAATTTAAACTTAAAAAAGATAAAGGTCTGGCTGAAGTCACCGGCAAAGAAGAAGATGAATTTTTCTGGAAAGTACCTACTTTGCGTAACGTTGCTTTAACTGCACCCTACTTTCATAACGGTAAAGTTAAAACTTTAGACAGAGCTGTAAAAATAATGGCTAAAATGCAACTCGGTAAAACGCTAACTGACGCAGAAACCGCTGATATTGTGGCTTTCCTAAATGCCTTAACGGGTGAGTTTCCAAAACAATCCATGCCATCTTTACCAGGCACACCAGGAACAACTTTTAATTAAGTATTCCTAATACTAGCAGGGCAAATGTTTTGT
>VAPL010022910.1_pt1 | contig 18501 bp, 18 predicted proteins | sample 3395061 | NCBI WGS metagenome assembly VAPL01 (sample SAMN08290444, study PRJNA428436) | hydrothermal vent metagenome | isolation source: Deep-sea hydrothermal vent chimney 2 | place: Pacific Ocean: Juan De Fuca Ridge | depth 2182 m m | reverse complement strand
TTGGTGTTGCTGCATGCGCTGAAAGACTGATTGATGAACAAATCAATAACGCGCTAAAAAAATATTTTTTCATGTTATTTCCTGTTGAATTCCATTATTAAATTGTCGTTCTTATAATATAGTATATTTGATATCAAAAGATAACAAATTCCATTATTATCCGTTATATGATTCGTTATTTGCCTCCGCCAGACGATGGTTTGGATATTCTATATCGTGACAAAACCTTAATCATTATAAACAAACCAAATGGCTTGTTATCAGTGCCAGGGCGAGGGCTGGATAAACAAGACTGTGTTATTTCAAGAGTATTGAAGGAATATCCAACCGCTTTAATTGTGCATCGTTTAGACATGTCTACCTCTGGAATATTGATTTTAGCATTAAATAAAAATAGTCAGCGTCAATTGAGTGAGATGTTTGCATTGCAAAAAATCAAAAAAAAATACACAGCTATAGTTGACGGTATTATTGAAACCGATCATGGAGAAATAAATCAGGCGTTAATTTGTGATTGGCCAAACCGACCAAAACAAAAAATAGATGAATTAAATGGTAAGATATCGTGCACCTTTTATTGTGTTTTAAAATTTAATCATGAAGCAAAAACCTGTCGAGTTGAGTTAGAGCCCAAAACAGGACGAACGCACCAATTGCGAGTGCATATGCAATATTTGGGACATGCAATTTTGGGTGATGAGTTATATGCATCTAATGACGTTATACAGAAATCGAATCGTTTGTTACTTCATGCTAGCGCAATAGAATTTCAGCATCCTGTGAATGGTGACATTATTGCTATTGATAGCCCAGTTCCTTTTTAAATACTGTAAGTAGTCTATATTTGATGTTCATGCAATAGAGATATCGTAAGGTCTATCGTTTATACTTTAATTATAAATTTAAAATAATAGGTAATTTATATAATTATGAAATACGAAGTTATTGATGCGCAAATTTCACCTAATGGTCGTCTCGATATTTTGTCTAAATCTGAAGTCGCTAAATTACTCGATACCAGCCAAGGTGGTTTATATTCGGTATTTCGCAATTGCTCTTTAGCGGTATTAAATTGTGGCAGTACTTTAGATAGTGGCAAAGAATTACTGGAGCGTTATGACTCTTTTGAAATTAAAGTTATACCCGTTGAGCGTGGTATTAAACTTAAAGTAACCGGTGCGCCATCCCATGCTTTTGTTGATGGCAAAATGATACGCGGCATTAATGAACATTTATTTGCGATTTTAAGAGATGTTATTTACGTTAGTGATAAAATAGAAAATGACTCTTTATTAAATATCAGTGACTCGGAGGGAATTACAAATTTAGTATTTCATATATTACGTAATGCCAATATTTTTAAAACGAGAGAAGATCCTAATTTTGTAGTGTGTTGGGGCGGACATTCGATAAAACGAAAAGAATATGATTATTCTAAAATAGTCGGTTACGAAATGGGGTTGCGTGGATTAGATATTTGTACCGGATGCGGTCCCGGTGCGATGAAAGGTCCAATGAAAGGCGCAGCAATCGGACATGCCAAGCAGCGTATCACCGATGGCAAATACCTAGGGATATCAGAGCCGGGTATTATTGCAGCCGAATCGCCCAATCCAATTGTGAACGATTTAGTTATTTTACCGGATATTGAAAAACGTCTTGAAGCTTTTGTTCGCACGGGTCATGGTATTGTGGTTTTTCCCGGAGGGGTTGGCACCGTTGAAGAAATATTGTACTTACTTGGAATATTATTACATCCTAAGAATAAAGACATTCCTTTTCCGCTAATATTCACCGGGCCAGAACATTCTGTTGAGTATTTTAAACATATCGACGAATTTATCGCGGTAACACTTGGAACTCAAGCTCAAAAATTGTATAAAATTATTATTGATGATCCTGAAAAAGTTGCGATTGAAATGAAATTGGGTATGCAATTGGTTAGAGATTTTAGACGAACTAAGGGGGATGCTTTTTATTTTAATTGGATGCTAACTATCGATAAAGAATTTCAAGAACCTTTTATACCAACACATGAAAACATGGCTAATCTTGCACTGCATAAAAATCAAGCAACTCATTTGTTAGCGGCAAATTTACGACGGGCTTTTTCTGGTGTTGTTTCTGGTAATGTTAAGGATGAAGGCATTAGAGCAATTGAAAAACACGGTTTATTTGAAATTCGAGGTGATGCGGATATTATGGAACCTGTTGATTTATTATTAGCATCATTTGTAGAGCAACATCGAATGAAATTACCGGGTAAAAAGTACAAGCCCTGTTATCAAGTTGTTAAATAATTTTAGTCTTCAGCCAACCATAACCGCAGGCGAAGCCCCCAGTTAGTTGTGTAACCTATTTCGGTATATTCAATAATACCGCTGGGATTAACGATGATACTGGTTGGTACACCTGTTATGCCATAACGTTTAGATAAAATACCATCATCGTCAATAATAACAGGGAAGCTGAGATTATTTTCAGTCATAAAAGACTGTATTTTATCTGCTTCACCTGAATTCATCGCGATGGTTATTATATCGTTGTCTTTGCTAATAGCCTCGATACTATCTTGTTCTAAACTGCATATCGGACACCAGGTTGCCCAAAAATGGATTAGCACAGCCTTACCTCGATAATCGGATAATTTTGCAGCTTTGCCATTTAAAAAAACTTCATTAAAATTTGGTGCAATACCTTTGACGAGATCTTGTTTTTTATAAAGACCTATAGCATAAAATAGTGCAATTATTACTAAAAATTCGAGACTGTATTTTATCCAACGGTTCTGTAGCAATGGTTCAATTTTTGAGTACATTTAAATAACATTTACGATATTAAAATAGTATTTTAACAGTTTATAACGGCAAAAACTTGTTTATGCATTAACAATGCGTACAAATATAAAAAATTGAGGCATGAAAAGCTGAAGCTGAGGAAGTAACAAATTAGCGCTTATTGAATTTTAAAATACAATAAGAGCTATATATTAACTAGAAAAACAGTTAAGTTTAGGCTGAAGCGACAAGCTGTACATTAGAAGAAAGATTAATGTTATTTTGAAAAATGGCTTTATGTACATCACCCATGCTGACTATTCCAACGAGTTTGCCATCGACAGCAACCGGTATTCGGCGAATTTTTCGTAAACACATGATAGACACGGCTCTTAAAATAGGTTCATCCGGTTTAACTGTAAAAACGTTTGCTGTCATTAAATCTTCTACTTTCATATTCATGATATCTAAATATTCAGATTCCATTTCTTCGAAATTTGCACGTCCAGCATTCATACCACTGCCCATGAACTCATCAACCTTAGGGTACATACCGCGTAGGATGTCTTTTTCGGAAATGACACCAATAATATTTTTATCACTGTCTATCACAGGCATGCCGCTAATTTTATTAAAACACATAGTCATAGCGATTTCTTGTATATTACTTTCAGCTGTTGCCGAACGTATATTGGTAATCATAATTTCTTGAACGAGCATTAAAACCTCCTGTTTCTAATTCATCTTTTTTGGATTTGACGTTTAAATATCATCAATACTATCTAAGGGCGGTGCATCCAGCTATTGCTGTTTAAAAATTCTAAGTTCTACTTTAGTAGTCATTTTTGTTAACATCTATTAATATTTTTTAATGCAGTTGTAATTTTTTCTAATGTTAGTACATAAGAAATAACTTACATGTTTTTATATTTAGTATTACTCTAACAATGACGCTTGTTGCGTTTAATAATGTTAAATGAATGTTAATTATCCAGAATAATTTGTTGAAATTTGATGTTTTTTGTTACTGGTTTCATTACTAAATATAATTGATTTAAAAATCGTAATTTGATTTTTACTTGATTTTGATAAGGCAATATGTGAAATATTTTTATTTAACACTAGGTTGGTTGTTTTTTATCACCGGTATGATAGGTGCTGTGTTGCCTGTATTACCAACAACTATTTTTATGATTCTCGCTTTATGGGCGTTTTCTAAGAGTTCCGATAGGTTTCATCAATGGCTTTATAATCATAAAATTTTTGGAGCAGCACTACAGCAATGGCAACACTATAAAATAATTCCGATTAAAGCCAAAGTGCTCGCTATTACCATGATTAGCTTGAGTATGTTGTACCTTTATTTTTTTATTGAACTAACGAATTGGGTTGTTGTGTTGCTTGAACTGACAATGATTAGTGTCATACTTTACATTTTGAGTAAACCGTCACATCGACCAAAAGATTTAGACTAGCGATACAGCACTAAAGTAATTCGTTTGTGAGTATCGAGAGCGTCACTAAGTTGATCCGGATCAGGTGATTTGTGAAAAGCTAGGCACAGTCTAATATCGATAGGTTATACTTGATATCAAGCTGTGGGCTTAAATCTATTGAACTAAATCAACAAGTTATTGAATTAGTTTCGTTGTATTATTGCCTGCATTATTTAAATTTGTTCGAGATAAAGATTCACTAATAAACACAATAAAAAACGATGTCCAGTTATTTTAATTTGCAGCAATCTTTTTTATACCCCTAAAAACCCATCTAAGACTTTGATTTATACCCATTTTTTGCTTTTATCCAAACTTGACACATTAAACGTCAGTAGCCTAGACTGACGGCTAACAAAAAACGCTAATAATATAAAGAAGCAATAGGTAATCTTCCAATCATGCTAGAGAATTATTTACCAATTTTAATCTTTCTTATCGTCGGTTTTGCCTTCGGTGGGCTTCTTGTGATGATGGGCTTTGTTCTTGGGCCAAGTAAACCCGATAAAGATAAGAATTCTGCTTATGAATGTGGATTTGAAGCATTTGAAGATTCGCGAATGAAATTTGATATTCGTTATTATCTGGTTGCAATTTTATTTATCATTTTTGATTTGGAAATCGCATTCTTATTTCCATGGGCCATTGTGTTAAAAGAAATAGGCATGTTCGGTTTTATTTCTATGGTTATATTCCTTGGTATCTTGGTTATTGGATTCATCTATGAATGGATGAAAGGGGCACTCGAATGGGAATAGAAGGTGTTCTACAAAAAGGTGTTGTCACGACATCGGCAGATGCACTAATCAATTGGGCTCGAACCGGTTCATTATGGCCAATGACGTTTGGTTTAGCTTGCTGCGCGGTTGAAATGATGCACGCCGCAGCTTCTCGGTATGATATGGATCGGATGGGAATTTTATTCCGGCCAAGTCCAAGGCAGTCTGATGTGATGATAGTGGCAGGAACTCTGGTTAATAAAATGGCTCCTGCACTGCGTAAAGTTTATGATCAAATGGCTGAACCTCGATGGGTGATTTCAATGGGCTCGTGTGCGAATGGCGGTGGTTATTATCATTATTCTTATTCCGTTGTTCGGGGCTGTGATCGAATCGTTCCGGTTGATATTTATGTCCCGGGTTGTCCACCAACTGCTGAAGCATTGTTGTATGGCATCATTCAATTACAAAGAAAGATTCGACGTACCAACACAATCGCACGCTCATGAGAACCTAAGATGTCGGAATATTATAAAAATTTAACTTCTCTTATTCGATACGAACTATCCGGTTTAATTGAAAATGTTGTTTGTGAACATGGTGAGGTAACCGTTGTAGTCGCGAAAGATAAACTACTTGAAGTCTGCACTTTATTAAGAGATGGAACCAGTTTTGGATTTGAGCAACTCATTGATGTTTGTGGCGTTGATTATTTAGAGTATCAAGATGGAAAATGGGACCATCCCAGATTCGCTTCAGTTTATCATTTATTATCCATAAAAAATAATCATCGCCTGCGTGTTAAAACATATTTGGAAGAAGATTCTCTTATTGTTGATTCCGTTATTGAAATATGGAGTTGTGCCAATTGGTTTGAACGAGAAGCTTTTGATTTATATGGTATCTTATATGATGGACACCCGGATCTCCGGCGAATATTAACAGATTATGGTTTTGTTGGTCATCCATTCCGGAAAGACTTTCCATTAATAGGCAATGTTGAAATGCGTTATGACGAAACCAAAAAACGTGTTGTTTATGAACCGGTATCAATTGATGCCCGAATAACACAACCGAAAGTGATCCGCGATGATCACCGCTATATTGACCGATTAGAAGAACAGGAATAAATAGATGCCTGAAATACGTAACTATACAATGAACTTTGGACCGCAACATCCTGCGGCACATGGTGTATTACGTTTAGTCTTAGAGCTTGATGGAGAAGTCGTTCAACGAGCCGATCCTCATGTCGGTTTATTACATCGAGCAACAGAAAAATTAGCTGAAAGTAAACCCTATAATCAAAGCATTCCTTATATGGATCGACTTGATTACGTTTCAATGATGTGTAACGAACACGGTTATGTTTTAGCATTAGAAAAATTATTAGGTGTTACTTCTCCTATACGAGCACAATATATTCGAGTGATGTTTGATGAAATTACCCGAATTTTGAATCACTTGATGTGGATAGGAACGCATGCACTAGACGTTGGTGCAATGACGATGTTTTTATATGCCTTTCGTGAACGTGAAGATTTAATGGACATGTATGAAGCTGTTTCAGGTGCTCGAATGCATGCTGCTTATTATCGTCCCGGTGGCGTTTACCGAGACTTACCCGATGAAATGCCTCGGTTTACACAAACAAAATTTGTGAGTGCGTCAAAAGCATCTCAATTAAATGATAACCGTGGCGGTTCATTGCTTGATTTCATCGATGATTTTTGTATTCGGTTTGATACCCATGTTGACGAATATGAAACATTATTAACAGACAATCGAATTTGGAAACAACGTACAGTTGATATTGCTATTGTGAGCCCTGAAAGAGCATTACAACTTGGCTTTACCGGCCCAATGCTGCGAGGCTCAGGAATTGAGTGGGATCTTAGACGAAAACAACCTTATGAAGTTTATGATAAGTTAGATTTTAATATTCCCGTTGGTGTTAATGGTGATTGTTATGATCGTTATTTAGTGCGAATGGAAGAGTTTAGAGAGTCTAATAAAATTATTAAACAGTGTGTGAAATGGTTACGAGAAAATCCAGGGCCGGTGATGCTCGATGATCATAAATTAACACCGCCTAAACGTACTGATATGAAAGATGATATGGAGTCATTAATTCATCACTTCAAACTATTTACCGAAGGTTATACCTTACCGGCAGGAGAAGTTTACACGGCAATAGAACATCCTAAAGGTGAGTTTGGTTGTTATCTGGTATCAGATGGTGCAAATAAACCGTATCGATTAAAAATTCGCGCGCCGGGTTTTCCGCATTTAGCTGCAATGGATGAAATGACCGTGGGCCATATGATCTCTGATGTTGTGACAGTGATTGGAACCATGGATGTTGTGTTTGGAGAAATAGACAGATGATCTCTTCTCGAAAGAAAGTTGTAAGCAAATTAGCATTAATTACTGATGCTTCTCGTGCTGATATTGATAATTGGATAGCAAAATATCCTGATGATAAAAAGTGTGGGGCAGTTATGGCTGCGCTTCGAATTTTACAAGATCAAAATGATGGTTCGCTAACAACAGATTTAATGGATGCAGTTGCAGAATATCTTGAGATGCAAGCAATTGAAGTATACGAAGTAGCCACTTTTTACTCGATGTATGAACTAAATCCAGTCGGGCAACATAAAATTTGTGTTTGCACCAATATCTCGTGTTTGCTTTGCGGTTCAAAACAAGTTGTTGATCATTTGGAGCAAAAGCTGGGAATTAAAATGGGCGAAGTGACTGCCGATGGTAAATTTTCATTAAAAGAAGTTGAATGCCTTGGTGCCTGTGTGAATGCGCCAATGTGTCAAATTGGCAATGAGTATTATGAAAAACTAACCCCAAAAATATTGGACAACATTCTGGATGGATTAAAATAATGGCAAACGAAGTTTGTTTTCGCACATTAGATTTTGATGAACCGTATTCACTTGAAAGTTATTTAAAAGTGGGTGGCTATTCTGTTTGGAAAAAAATCTTAAAAGAAAAAACCAAACCAGAAGATATCATAGCAGAATTAAAAACTTCCGGTCTTCGTGGAAGAGGCGGAGCAGGATTTCCTACCGGATTAAAGTGGAGCTTTATGCCACGCTCGGCACCCGTTCAAAAATACATTGTTTGTAATTCCGATGAAGGCGAGCCTGGTACTTGCAAAGACCGTGATATCTTACGTTATAACCCGCATCAATTAATTGAAGGAATGGCCATTGCCGGTTACACCATTAACGCAACCGTTGGTTTTAACTACATTCGGGGTGAGTTCTGGGAACCCTATGAACGAATGGAAGCGGCTTTAGAAGAAGCACGTAAAGCAGGTTTGTTGGGTGATAATATATTAAATTCCGGAATTGATTTTGATATGCACAACCACTTGGGCGCTGGTGCCTATATTTGTGGTGAAGAAACTGCCTTGCTCGAATCGATTGAAGGTAAAAAAGGCCAGCCTCGATATAAACCGCCATTTCCAGCCAATTATGGTTTATTTGGTAAACCAACAACCATAAACAATACAGAAACACTTGCATCGGTGCCGGTGATTTTAGAAAAGGGCGGTCAATGGTTTTTAGAACAAGGTATTCCTAATAATGGCGGTACTAAATTATTTAGTGTCTCTGGCCATGTTAATAAACCCGGTAATTTTGAAGTCGCACTTGGAACACCTTTTTCAAAATTACTAGAAATGGCCGGTGGTGTTCGTGATGGTCACAAAATAAAAGCAGTCATACCGGGAGGCTCGTCTACTCCAGTGGTACCGGGCAATATCATGATGGACGTCAATATGGATTATGATTCACTGACAAAAGCCGGAACCATGTTAGGCGCAGGTTCGGTTATCGTCATGGATGAATCTACCTGTATGGTGCAAGCACTTGCACGTTTATCACATTTTTATTTTGAAGAGTCTTGTGGCCAATGCACACCTTGTCGAGAAGGGACGGGTTGGTTAGCCCGTATGTTACATCGAATTGAACATGGTCATGGTGTGCCGGAAGATATTGAGTTATTAAATGATGTTGCTAATAGAATTGAAGGACGAACTATTTGTGGCCTAGGCGATGCAGCCGCATGGCCGGTACAAAGTTTTATTAAACACTTTAGAACTGAGTTTGATTACCACATAGTTCATGGATCTTGCATGAAAGGCACTGGCATTCATGCAGGTTATTAAATAAAAATTATATTTCAATAAAATACGTTCATAAACTAAAAAATATATTATGGTCAACATAGAAATAAATGGTCAAGCTATCGAAGCTGAAGATGGCAGTATGGTGATTCAGGCTGCCGATGCGGTTGGAATTACGATTCCGCGATTTTGTTACCATAAAAAATTATCGGTTGCTGCAAATTGCCGGATGTGTCTGGTTGAAGTTGAAAAAGCACCTAAACCAATGCCCGCTTGTGCAACGCCGGTAACCGAAGGCATGAAAATATTCACGCAATCGAAAAAAGCGATTGAGGCACAAAAAAGTGTCATGGAATTTTTATTAATTAATCATCCTCTTGATTGTCCAATTTGTGATCAAGGTGGTGAGTGTGAGTTACAAGACATCGCCATGGGATATGGTAAAAGCAGTTCCCGTTTTAATTTAACTAAACGGGTTGTGCCCAATAAAAATCTCGGTTCCTTAATTGCAACGGATATGACACGCTGTATTCATTGCACTCGCTGTGTTCGATTTGGTCAAGAAATTGCTGGCATTATGGAATTAGGTGCGACGGGTCGCGGCGAATTCATGAAAATCGGCACCTATATCGAAAAAGCGGTGTCATCTGAATTATCCGGTAATGTTATTGATCTTTGTCCGGTTGGCGCGCTAACATCAAAACCGTATCGTTTTCATGGTCGTCCGTGGGATAACACTCAAATAAATGCTATTTCAGCACACGATTGTATTGGCAGTAATATTTCAATCGAAGTTTGTCGTAACAAAGTGCGGCGAGTGTTACCGCGTGACAATGATGCCATCAATGAGTCGTGGATCTCCGATCGTGATCGCTTTAGTTATGAAGCTCTAGAACACGAACAACGTTTAACAAAACCAATGATTAAACAAGGCAATACATGGAAAGAAGTGGATTGGCAAACAGCATTAAATTATGCAGTTGAAGGCATTAAAACGGTTATTGCTAAAGATGGTGCCGATTCAATTGGTAGTTTAATTTCACCTTCTGCAACCGTTGAAGAAATGGCCTTATTACAAAAATTAACACGAGCGTTAGGATCAAATAACATTGATCATCGTTTGCGTCAAAGTGATTTTGAGCTACAAAATAACGTCGCACTGTTTCCCTCTTTAGGCATGTCTTTAGAGAATATAGAAGAATTAAACGCGCTATTGTTAGTCGGTTCAAATATTCGGAAAGACCAACCGATGATTGCCCACCGTATTCGGAAAGCAACTAAACAACATGCCCAAGTGATGGTTGTGAATACTTGCGACTATGATTTAAATTTCCCAAAATCGGCTGAAATAATTTGTAACCCGGCACAAACAGTTAGTGAATTAGCTGCAATTTTAAAAGCGTTAAATGATAAATCCTCAGAAACTACAATGGAGTCTGGATTAGAGAAATTAATCAAACAAGTGTCGGTAGAGCAACATCATATTGAAATTGCAGAGACTCTATTGAAAGCAGAAAATGCGGCGGTTATGGTAGGTACTCAGGCTATATATCAAGCTGAGTATTCAGTATTAACAGCTTTAGCAACTCAAATTGCACAATTAAGTCATGCTCATATATCCATTTTAACGGAAGGTTGTAATAGTTCAGGAGCATGGATGGCTGGTTGTATTCCGCATCGTTTGGAAGCCGGACAAAAAAGTACTGATATCGGTTTAAACGCATTAGAAATGACAACTACTGGACGTAATGCTTTTTTTCTTGTTGGTGTTGAACCTGAATTGGATTGTATTGCAGCAGCGCAAGCTTTGATTCAAATGGATGATGCCGACTTTGTAGTGAGCATGACAGCTTACAGTAGTGACGCGATGAAAAATTACGCTGATGTTATGTTGCCGATCGCACCATTCACTGAAACATCGGGTACTTACGTTAATATTGAAGGTATTTGGCAAAGCTTTAACGGCAGCGTAACACCTTTAGCTGAATCTCGACCAGCATGGAAAGTATTACGCGTGTTGGGAAATTTATTTGAACTTAGTGGTTTTGACTATATAAGCAGCGAAGAAGTACGGGATGAATTAAAAAATAAAGTTGATTCAGCAAGTGTGGATGTCACGTGGCAAAATCCTAAAACATTACCTTCAAGCAATGGTGCGTTAATGCGAATTGCTTATGCGGCAATATACGATATTGATAGCATGGTGCGACGTTCTAATGCGCTACGCAAAACTCAAGATGCTGTTCCTGCTGCTTTCTATATTAATTCTAATACCGCTGAGAAAAACAAACTTAATGATGATGAAAAAGCTGTCCTGCAACAAAATAATTTAGAGGTGATTCTTCCTGTTGTTATTGATGATGGGATTCCTGATAACTGTGTGCTCACTCCAATTGGAATGGAAGCAACAAATGGCTTGTCCCAAATTACCGGGTCAGTTGAATTGAGAAAGGCATAACGGGGACATAATGATAGACTCAATACTAAATGGCGTTGTTAATTTTTATGACAGTTATGTTGTTTTTCAAATATTAATAAAAATTGTCATTATCATTTTTCCACTGATTATATGTGTTGCATATCTTACCTATTTTGAGCGCAAAGTTATTAGCTATATGCAGGCGCGAATTGGACCTAACCGCGTAGGTCCTAAAGGTTTGTTTCAACCTTTTGCCGATACCTTTAAACTGATGTTTAAAGAAATTATTATTCCTGCATCTGCCAGTAAGTTTTTGTTTATTATTGCGCCGATGATTTCACTTGGAACAGCATTAGCAGCATGGGCAGTGGTGCCGTTTAATGCGCATTTAATGCTCTCGGATATTAACGCCGGATTACTCTATGTTTTAGCCATTACTTCATTGGGTGTTTACGGTGTTATCTTGGCTGGCTGGGCATCAAACTCTAAATATGCAATGTTGGGTGCGTTACGCTCGGCAGCACAAATCGTGTCTTATGAAATCGCGATGGGCTTTGCTTTGGTGGGGGTCTTGATTGCTGCTCAAAGTATGAATTTAGGCGCAATTGTAGCAGCACAAAGTGGCGAATACGGTTTATTTAGTTTCTTCTGGTTACCGTTATTACCTTTATTTGTGGTTTATTTTATTTCTGGTGTCGCTGAAACCAATCGGGCTCCATTTGATGTGGCCGAGGGCGAATCTGAAATTGTTGCAGGTTTTCATGTCGAATACTCGGGCATGGCCTTTGCCGTATTCTTTTTAGCGGAATACGCCAATATGATTATTATTGCAATGTTAGCAACGCTAATGTTTTTAGGTGGTTGGTTATCACCGTTGCAAGGTTGGATTCCCGATAGTGTGTTATCGGTGCCTGTTATTGGTGCTTTACTTGGTGATGGTATCCATTGGTTATTTTTAAAAACGGCATTCTTTTTATTCTTGTTTTTATGGTTCCGTGCGACATTCCCACGTTATCGATATGATCAGATTATGCGATTGGGTTGGAAAGTATTTATTCCGATCACGATTGTGTGGTTACTTGTTGTGGCATTATTATTGTTAACAAATACACCGCCTTGGTTTAGTGCGGCAGAAATTAGCGTAGGCGCAGGGCAAAGTTAAAATGAGTCAATTTGGTCGAATTTTTAAAAGCCTTTTTCTTTTGGAATTATTCAAAGGCTTATCGGTAACGGGACGTTATTTTTTTAAACGAAAATTTACCATTCAATACCCAGAAGAAAAGGCGCCAATCTCGCCACGTTTTCGAGGACGACATGCCTTACGTCGATATGCCAATGGTGAAGAGCGGTGTATTGCGTGTAAGCTTTGTGAAGCAGTATGCCCGGCTTTAGCGATAACAATCGATTCTGAAATGCGCGATGATGGCACCAGACGAACAACCCGATATGACATTGATTTATCAAAATGTATTTTTTGCGGTTACTGTGAAGAGTCGTGTCCGGTTGATTCCATTGTTGAAACCCACGTATATGAATACCACGCGGAAGTCCGTGAAGATTTGTATATGACTAAAGAAAAATTATTGGCCTTTGGTGATGAATATGAACAACAAATTGCCGCAGCCCGTTTAAAGGATGCTAACTACCGTTAAGTAAAAAATTATGGGAATAGAAAAAATTATATTTTATGTTTTTGCTGCGATGCTGATTTTTAGTGCCGGTAGTGCGATGTCCACCAGAAATCCAGTTTATGCAGCAATGTATTTGGTGCTGAGTTTCTTTTCGTGTTCAGCGCTCTGGTTACTTCTCGAAGCTGAATTTTTAGCCATTGTGTTGGTCTTGGTTTATGTTGGGGCAGTTATGGTCTTGTTTTTGTTTGTGGTGATGATGTTAGATATTAATATCGCCAGAATGAAGCAAGGTTTTATGAAGTTTTTACCGGTTGGCCTTGGTATAGCAGTGATCATGGTTGGTATGATGATTTTTGTTTTATTACCGGAAAATTGGGCAAACTCACAGTATAAATTAAATAAACATCCTGCTGACTATAATAATACTGCCGAACTTGGAAAGTTACTGTATACAAAATATGTTTATCAATTTGAAATAGCGGCTGCAATTTTACTGGTTGCCATTGTTGCAGCAATTGCATTAACACTTCGTCGTCGCCCCAATACACGGCATCAAAATATTGACGATCAAATTTCAGTTCGCCGTGATGACCGAATTCGTATGGTTGATATAAAATCGGAACAAAGGAAATAATATGATTGAATTAACGGACTACCTAATCCTTTCAGCCATTTTATTTTGTATCAGTTTGGCTGGTATTTTTATTAACCGAAAAAATCTGATTATTATTTTGATGGCAATTGAATTAATGTTGTTGTCGGTTAATATCAATTTTATTGCATTTTCTCATTTTTTAAATGATATCTCAGGACAAGTTTTTGTCTTTTTCATACTAACGGTTGCCGCAGCAGAAGCCGCTATCGGACTAGCAATTTTAGTAGTGTTGTTTAGAAATAAGCGCACTATAAATGTCGATGATCTCGACTCATTAAAAGGTTAAGACATGTTTGATGACATGAAAACAGTATTACTAATGATTGTACTTGCACCGCTGGCCGGTTCAATACTGGCAGGTCTGTATGGTAAATTAATAGGGCGTTCGGGGGCTCATTGGGTCACTATTATTGGTGTTGGTATTTCTTGCTTGCTATCCATTTTAATATTCAAACAAGTTGTTTTTGATGGTGCGACATTCAATGAAGATCTGTATGTTTGGTTAAAAAGTGGTGATATCAGTTTTAAAGTCGGATTTATGGTCGATAAATTAACGGCAATGATGATGGTTGTTGTGACTTTTGTCTCGTGGATGGTGCATATCTACACTGTTGGTTATATGCGTGATGATCCGGGTTATCAGCGATTCTTTAGTTATATCTCATTATTTACTTTTTCCATGTTGATGTTAGTGATGTCAAATAACTTTATGCAGTTATTTTTCGGTTGGGAAGCTGTTGGTCTGGTGTCTTATTTGTTAATTGGTTTTTGGTATAAAAAAGAAACGGCCATATTTGCTAATATGAAAGCTTTTTTGGTGAATCGGGTTGGTGATTTTGGTTTCTTGCTGGGTATTGCTGGCGTATTAATGTATTTCGGCACGCTTGATTACGTTGATGTGTTTGCTTCGACAGATAAAGTTGTTGGTCAAACGATTACAGTGATTCCTTGGTTTGGTGAATGGTCGGTCATTACGTTAATCTGCATCTTCTTATTTATTGGTGCGATGGGAAAATCGGCTCAAGTGCCATTACACGTTTGGTTGCCCGATTCGATGGAAGGCCCTACACCAATTTCGGCATTAATACATGCTGCTACGATGGTAACTGCAGGTATCTTTATGGTTGCTAGAATGTCGCCGTTGTTTGAATTGTCTGAAACTGCTTTAACGGTTGTGATAGTTATTGGCGCGATTACGGCATTATTTATGGGTTTCCTTGGCCTCATCCAAAATGATATAAAACGTGTTGTGGCTTATTCAACCTTATCGCAATTGGGTTATATGACAGTGGCACTGGGTGCATCAGCTTATGCTGCCGGAATATTCCATTTAATGACCCATGCATTTTTTAAAGCATTATTATTCTTAGGTGCAGGTTCGGTGATTATCGCAATGCACCACGAACAAGACATGCGAAAAATGGGTGGTTTGCGAAAATATTTACCGATAACGTGGATAACCTCACTGATTGGGTCGTTAGCATTAATCGGCACACCCTTTTTCTCAGGATTTTATTCTAAAGATTCAATCATTGAAGCAGTAGGACACTCTACATTACCAGGTTCAAGTTTTGCTTATGTGAGTATTTTATTGGGGGTGTTTATAACTGCGTTATACAGTTTCCGTATGTACTTCTTAGTGTTTCATGGTAAAGAACGAATGGATGAACATACGCGATCCCACTTACATGAAACACCGTGGGTGGTCACATTGCCATTAATACTATTAGCGATACCCTCATTTATGATTGGTATGGTGTTCGTTAGTGACATGGCCTTTGGTGATTTCTTTGGAAGTGCAATATTTGTGTTACCCGAGCATGATGTATTAGCTGCATTGGCTAAAGATTTTCATGGGCCAATTGCAATGGTACAACACAGCTTCTCTGGACTGCCGTTTTATTTAGCGTTAGCAGGAGTGGTGACAGCTTATTTCTTTTATATGAAGCGCCCTGATATTCCGGCTATGCTGCAAGATAAATTATCGTTTGTTTATAAAATATTAGATAACAAATATTTTTTCGATTGGTTTAATGAAACTTACTTAGCACGTGGTTGCCGTAGTATGGGTAATTTTTTATGGCAAGTTGGTGATGTTAAGATTATTGATGGTGCTTTTGTTAATGGTTCTGCAAAAACAGTAGGTCTTTTTTCTTCTGTTATTCGCCATATTCAAACAGGGTATTTGTATCATTATGCTTTTGTAATGATTTTTGGCTTAATTGCACTTGTTGGGTATTTTGTTATTTACAGTAATAGTTAATTAGATATTATAAAAAAATTATAAGGTTGTAATAATTATGTTTGCCGATTGGCCTCTATTAAGTATTGTAATTTGGCTACCCATCTTGGGCGGTGTGCTTGTGCTCGCGACAGGCAGCGATAAAAATGCAGGAGAAGCGCGGGTCTTAGCTTTGTGCATATCCATAATAACGTTTGCTTTATCAATTCCTTTATACACGGAGTTTGATGTTACTTTAGCTAGTATGCAGTTTGTTGAATCTGCAGCTTGGATACCGGCATTTAATATTAACTATGCTGTTGGTGTTGATGGTTTTTCGATGCCGTTAATTATTTTAACGAGCTTTAGTACTGTTATTGTTGTTATTGCCGGTTGGGAAGTGATCAAAAATAGAGTTGCGCAATACATGGCGGCCTTTTTGATTATGGAAGGTTTGATGATTGGTGTTTTTGCTGCAATGGATGCTGCGTTATTTTATGTTTTTTGGGAAGCATTGCTAATTCCAATGTTTATCGTGATTGGTGTATGGGGTGGGGAACGACGCGTTTACGCCACTATTAAATTCTTTTTATACACTTTTATTGGCTCCGTTCTAATGCTAGTAGCCTTTTTATATTTATATTCAAAAACTGGCTCGTTCTCAATTCAAGATATGCATAATGTGAAGCTTGATCTTGATGTGCAAATTTATATTTTCTTAGCCTTCTTGTTTGCATTCGCGGTAAAAGTTCCTATGTGGCCGGTGCATACTTGGTTACCCGATGCTCATGTTGAAGCGCCAACAGGTGGTTCCGTGATACTGGCTGCTATCATGTTAAAACTGGGAACCTATGGCTTTCTACGATTTTCTTTACCGATAACACCGGATGCAAGCCATGAATTAGATTGGCTGATGATTACCTTGGCATTAATTTCAATTTTTTATATTGGTTTTGTTGCTTTAGTGCAAAAAGACATGAAAAAACTCATTGCCTATTCTTCAATTTCGCATATGGGGTTTGTGATCTTAGGCTTCTTTATCGTCTTTCAAATAGCTGATAATAATGCACTAATGCAACAAGATGCGTTAGCAGGCGCGGCATTAGGAATGTCGGGTGCTGTGGTGCAAATGATTTCTCATGGTTTTATTTCTGCTGCAATGTTCCTTTGTGTTGGCATCATGTACGATCGAATGCACAGCCGGCAGATTAGTGATTATGGTGGTGTTGTTAACACCATGCCAACGTTTGCCGCATTTATGGTGTTTTTCTCAATGGCGAATGCCGGACTACCGGGTACCTCCGGTTTTGTTGGTGAGTTTATGGTGATATTGGCATCGTTCAAAGCTAATTTTTGGTTTGCTTTTATTGCCGCAACGACTTTAATCATTGGTGCTGCTTACACTCTATGGATGATTAAGCGAGTCATTTTTGGTGAAGTGAAAAATGAGAATGTTGCAAAATTAAAAGATATCAATAAACGTGAATTTTTATTTCTAAGTATACTCGCCTTTATGGTTTTAGGGTTTGGCTTATATCCAGCACCATTGCTCGAAGTAATGGATGCATCGGTGAATCATTTGTTGGTTCAAATGAACACAATTAAATTGTAGAGTAAGAGAATAATAATGACCTATCCATTTGAAGCACTCGACTTAGTACAAATACTGCCAGAAATTTTCATTTTATCGATGGCATGTATCATAATGGTTGTCGATTTGTATGTATCACAAGAAAATCGTGGTATTACTTACATGTTGTCACAATTCACCTTAGTGGTTGCCGGATTTTTGATATTCAGCATGCCAACCACACAAGCGGTTTATGCTTTTAGTAATACCTATGTTCACGATCAAATGAGTGACATATTAAAAATAGTTGTGTTTATTTGTACCTTTGCGGTGTTTTTGTATTCCAAAGAGTATCTACGTGCGCGAGATATTTTTAAAGGTGAATTTTTTGTATTAGCACTATTTGCTGTGCTTGGAATGATGATTTTAATATCAGCCCATAACTTACTGACTATCTATCTTGGTTTAGAACTAATGTCGTTAAGCTTGTATGCCATGGTAGCACTTCACCGAGATTCAACTGTTGCCACTGAGTCGGCGATGAAATATTTTATCTTAGGTGCAATAGCATCTGGAATGCTGTTATACGGCATGTCATTGTTATATGGCATTAGTGGTAGCTTAGATTTAGCAGAAATTAATGCAAGTTTATCGAATACTGAAAATAAATTAATTGTTGCATTTACAATTGTATTTTTAATTGTTGGTGTGGCATTTAAGCTAGGTGCCGTGCCTTTTCATATGTGGGTACCAGATGTATACGATGGCGCGCCAACGGCGGTTACGATTTTTATTGGGACAGCACCTAAAGTAGCTGCATTTGCGATGTTAATACGGTTAATGGTGGATACACTTGGGCCGTTGCATTC